>Ga0207640_10000029_pt1 | contig 130583 bp, 131 predicted proteins | sample KBSCornC42_FD_184300 | JGI IMG/M metagenome (GOLD analysis project Ga0207640, IMG submission 184300) | Corn rhizosphere microbial communities from Kellogg Biological Station, Michigan, USA - KBS Corn C4-2 (SPAdes) (version 2) | ecosystem: Host-associated > Plants > Roots > Rhizosphere > Soil ... | reverse complement strand
CTCCAGCAAGCCCGTGAGGAACAACGTCCGACGCTCCAGCTCCTGCGCCTCGCCCTGCGCAGCCCGTTCCAGCATCGCCGGCAGATTGCCCGTCGCCTCGCCGGAGCGGATCAAATGCACCAGCACAGGCGGAAACTGGTTCTGCGCCGCCAACGCCCGCGCCAGCGAAGTCCCTTCCCGTACGCGTGTGGACGCATCCTCCACATTGGTCTTGAGGGCGACGTTGTTCAGCGTCTCCCCCGCGGCCTGCAAACCACGCAGGATCGGCACGCCGGCGCTGGTCAGAATCGCTAGCGTGCTTGCAAACCGCGCGGTGTTGTAGCCGCGAACAAGCTTGCCGAACAGCGGCGCGGTCAGCAGCCACTTGTGCCACGACAGCCGCAATGCCGGCTGCTTGAGCAGATTGCGGATCAGCACGCCGATCGCCACCAGAACGATCGCTGCCAGCCAGCCCCAGTTCCGTACAAAATCCGACAGCCACAGCATGATGATCGTGAGTGTCGGCAGCTTCTGCTTGGTGTTGGCAAACACGCTCACCACCTGCGGCACCACGTACGACAGCAGGAAGATCACGATTGCAAACGCCACCACCGTGACGATCGCCGGATACGTGAATGCCAGCTTGATCTTGGAGGTCAGCGCGTTTCGGCTCTCGATGTAGTCCGCCAGGCGCGAGAGCACGAGGCCAAGATTGCCAGAGTGCTCGCCCGCTGAAACGAGGGCGCGGTAGATGTCCGGAAAATCCTTCGGATGCTGCGCCAGCGCCACCGAGAGTGAGCTGCCGCCCACCACTTCCGCGCGGATGGCCGCGAGCAGCTCGCCGACGTACGCGCGTTCGGCCTGATCGGCCAGCGCGGCCAGCGCTTCATCGAGCGGCAGACCCGCCACCAGCAGGCTGGCGAGCTGGCGCGTGACGAGCGCGTTTTCCTGCGCCGAGAGCCGTTTGCCGAAGCTGGACCCGCTGCGCTTGGTGGCCTGTGCGCCCAGTACGTCGACCAGCAGCGGAGTCAGCCCGCGTGCGCGCAGCAGCGTGCGCGCCTGACGTGCGCTGTCGGCTTCGATGACACCCTTGTCGGTCTTGCCGGCGGCGTCGGCGGCTTCGTAGCGGAAGGCTGGCATGCGCTATTCGTTTGATCGCGCCTTAGTCGCGTGTGACCCGCAGCACTTCTTCCAGCGATGTGGCGCCGGTGTCGATCCAGCGCTGTGCATCCATGCGCATGGTCTGCATGCCCTGGCCGATGGCGAATGCCTTGATCTCGGATTCAGCGGCCTGGCGGTGGATCATGGTTTGGATTTCTGGCGTGACGGTCAGCAGTTCGTACACGCCGGTGCGGCCCTGGTAGCCGGAGTTGCTGCAACGGTCGCAGCCGACGTGATGCCACACCGATTTGCGTGCCGGTGCGGCGGGCCCCACGCCATTGGCAACCGGCGTGCCGGCCACGGCTTCCACTTCCGCAGGCGTGAGTTCGAGCACTTCTTCGCGGCGGCAATGCACGCACAGGCGGCGGACCAGCCGCTGCGCCAGCACACCCAGCAGCGATGAAGACAGCAGGAACGGCTCGATGCCCATGTCGATCAGGCGCGTCACGGCTGAAGCCGAATCATTCGTGTGCAGCGTCGCCAGCACCAGGTGGCCCGTGAGTGAAGCCTGCACGGCAATCTGCGCCGTTTCCAAATCGCGGATTTCCCCGATCATCACCACATCCGGGTCCTGGCGCAGGATGGCGCGCAGGGCCTTGGCGAACGTCATGTCGATCTTTGGGTTGACCTGCGTCTGGCCAATGCCGTCGAGGTCGTATTCGATCGGGTCTTCCACCGTCATGATGTTGGTGGAAGCAGAATCGAGCCGCGACAGCGCCGCATACAGCGTGGTCGTCTTGCCCGAACCCGTCGGGCCGGTCACGAGCACGATGCCGTGCGGCTGGTTGATCAGGTGGTCGAAGCGCGCCAGCGTGCCGGCGCCCATGCCGAGCTTGCCGAGGTCGAGCCGGCCGGCTTCTTTATCGAGCAGACGCAGCACCGCGCGCTCGCCGTGGCCGGTGGGCAGCGTGCTCACACGCACGTCTACGGGGCGTCCGCCCACGCGCAGCGTGATGCGACCATCCTGCGGCAGGCGTTTTTCGGCAATGTCGAGCTGCGCCATGATCTTGATGCGCGAAATGAGCGCGCCATGCAGCGCCTTCTTCGGGCGCACGACGTCGCGCAGCGTCCCATCGACGCGAAAGCGCACGACGGATGCATTCTCGAACGGCTCGATGTGGATATCCGAGGCGCCTTCGCGCGCGGCCTGCGTGAGCAGCGCGTTGATCATGCGGATGATCGGCGCGTCGTCTTCGGATTCGAGCAGGTCTTCCACGGCAGGAATGTCCTGCATCAGGCGCGAGAGGTCGACTTCGCCTTCCACTTCGCCCACCACCTGGGCTGCGCTGCCGTCTTGCGCGTTGTAAGCCGTCTGCGTGGCGGTGGACAGCGCCGCCGTGCTAAGCGTCACCAACTGCAGCGCGCCGAACACGCGACCGAGTTCAGCCAGCGCCGTGCGCGAAGTTTCGGGGCAGACCCACACCTCCAGCGTGTCGACGTCCTGGCGGGCGACGAGCAATCGCGCATCGCGCGCAAACGCATACGGCACCAGCCGCACGGCTGACTGCGAGGGCGGCTCGAGCGTGCTGACGTCGGTGGTGGGAGTTTGCGTTGCCATGGTTCGTTGTCCGTTGTCAGCCACCGTTGCGCGGCGCATTGCCATCGTAGCCGCCGGAGGTGGGCGCCGCGAAGTTCTGCAGGCGCGGCTGGCTGCGCGTGGTGCCTTGCGGCATCGGCATCGGGGCGCCCGGGGGCACCTGCGTGCCGGCCGGGCCCTTCGGCACGATCGACACATCGCCGTAATTGTCAGCCGGGCGCATAGCGCTGGGCGTGGGCAGCACCGGTGTGTCCTTGTCCGAGGTGGTCGGCAGCATGTTCGGCGAGACAAAGCCCTGCTGCGTATCGCGCATGTAGTTGTAGCGGTTGTCCGACAACGCGCCCGTGGCATCGGCCGTGCGCAAGATGATCGGGCGCAGGAACACCAGCAGGTTGGTTTTCACACGCGTCTTGCTCTCCGAGCGGAACAGCGCGCCAAGCAGCGGGATGTCGCCCAGGCCCGGCACTTTCTGCTCGCCGTCCTGGTAGTTGTCTTCCAGCAGGCCGCCCAGCACGACCACCTGGCCGTCGTTGGCCAGCACATTGGTCTCGATCGAGCGCACATTGGTGGTCGGGCCCTGCGTGGCATTCTGCGTGCCCGGCACCACCGCCGACGATTCTTGGAAGATCTGCATCTTCACCAGCCCGCCGTCGGTGATCTGCGGCTTGACGCGCAACGTGATGCCGACGTCCTTGCGGTCGAACGTCTGGAACGGCGTGACCGAAGCTGCGCCGCCGGTCTGCGCATATGAACCGGTCGTGATCGGCACGTTCTGGCCGATCAGGATCTTGGCCTCTTCGTTGTCGAGCGTAATCAGGTTGGGCGTGGACAGCACGTTGACCGAACCATCCGAACCCAGCGCGCTGAGGATGGCGCCCAAACCGCTGCCCCTGTTGAACACCCCGAAGTTGCCGCCGTTGAGTTGGCCAACGCTGTTGGAGAGCGTGCCAATGGCAGTCTGCGCGGCCGTACTGCCGATGCCGCCGCTGGTAATGGTGGCAATCGTGCCCGCGAGGTTGATCAGGTTATTGGCGCCGGAGCCGAAGTTGGTGCCACCGCCAAAAAAGGTGGTCGGCCCGCCTGCGCCGGCCATCCATTGGATGCCCAACTGCGAAGCCTTGGTGGCCGTCACTTCCACGATCATCGATTCGATATAGACCTGGGCGCGTCGCGCGTCGAGGTCGTCGATCACGGCGCGCAGGTTGCGATAGACCGGCTCGCTGGCGGTGATGATGAGCGCGTTGGTGGCCGGATCGGCCTGGATGATGCCGCCGGTGGTCGGCGTGTTGTTCTGCCCAAACGAGGCGCGGAACGAAGAGCTGCCGCTGCCCGAGCCGCTGCCCGAACCCGAGCCGCTGCCGTAGTTGGTGTTCTGTGTGTTCTGGTTCTGCGAGGTGTTCACGCCGCCGGCCGGCTGCGAGGTTGCGCCTTGGGCGGCGCTCTGGCCGCCCGGCCCGGTCGATGCCGAGGCCGACAGCGTGGCGTCGGCCGCCACGATCGCGCGCAGCGTGGTGGCCAGCTGCACCGCGTTGGCGTTCTTGAGCGGCACCACCCAGATGTTGCCCGGGCGCGCATTCGGCACGTCAAGCTTGGCGATCAGCTGTTTGGCCTGGGCAAGACGGGCCGCGCTCGACGCACGCACCATCACGCTATTCGAACGCGGCTCTGCCACGACTGACGTGCGCAGGCTTGGGTCTGACAGCGCCGCGCCGGCACCGGCACCAGCTGCGCCGCCAGCCGACGGGTCCAGCAGCTTCTGCAGCGTAGCTGCCACGTCGATGGCCACGGCGTTCTTCAGCGGAATCAGTTCGGTCTCACCAGCCACGGGCGTGTCGATCGACGCGATGATGCGGCCGATGCGGCGCAGGTTGTCGGCGTAATCGGTAATGACCAGCGTGTTGTTGGCCGGGTATGCGGTGATCGTGTTGTTGGGCGCGATCATCGGGCGCAGCACCGGCACCAGGTTGTTGGCCGATTCATGCTGCAGGCGGAAGACCTGCGTGACGACCTGCTCGCCGCCGCGCGCGCCTGCCGCGCCCACGCTGGTGGGCGAGCCCTGCAGCTTGGCATCGGCTTCCGGCACGACCTTGGTGAAACCGTTGCCTTCGACAATCGCGTAGCCCTGCATGCGCAGGATCGAGCCCAGCGATTCGAGCGCTTGCGAGCGCGTCACCGGCTTTTCGGTGACGAGGTTGACGGTGCCCTTCACGCGCGGGTCGACGATGAAGTTCTTGCCGGTGGCCTGGCCCACGGCCTTGACCACCGAGTCCAGATCCGCGTTGACGAAATTCAGCGAGACCTCATCCCCGGGGTTGCCGGCGGCGCCGTTCTGGGCGGATGCCGCGCTCGGCGGGGCGGCGAAGACTGGCATCGAGCCGGCCACCATTGTTGCGCAGCATGCCAGGACGATGGCGCGAACGGTGAGTCGGGAAGAGGCGTTGTACATGGTCTCGTTCATGGTTGTCGGCACGCTGGCTCGCGCACCGGCTTGAGGATCAAAAGCGGAGTCGATGATGCGACCCGTCGCGCGGGCCCAGCAGACTCAACAGGCCAATCAATTGCGGTTCCGACTCCGGCGTGGCACTGGCCACCCCGTCAAAATGCGCGCTGGGCCCCAGGGTGCCCTGGCCCTGCAGAGTGAGCGGCCCGGCCAGCGTCGACAGCGACAACTGCATCGGCGCACCGCTCACGCCGCCAAACGACACCACGGCCTGATAACTGCCCAGCGGCCGCACCCGGCTGAGGCTGGATGATACCTGCTCAAGCGTGACAGTCAGCGCGCCCTGGGCGGTGTCTGGCTGGCCTTTTCCACGACCGAATTGGCCTGAGAGCGGCGTCCACTGCGCCCGCAGCCGGCCATCCAGCTTGAGCGTGTTGAACGGCGCGCCAATGCCTTCCAGCAACGACGCAGGCAACGCGACCGTGCCAGCCTCTGCGTCCCAGTGCCCCGGCCTGACCGTCAGCGTGACCGGCTTCTCCAGCGCGCGATCGTGCGTCAGGTGCGCGCGCAGCGTGCCGGTGAGCAGCGGCAGCATGTCGATCGACCACGACAGGCGGCCCGGCAGCACGGTCGCATCAGCCCCCCCGTTGCCGGCGGTCAGCGCCAGCGTTGCGCTGCCGTGCCAGATACTGCCTTGGCTGTCAGCCAGCAACACACGATGCCCCGTGGCCGCGGCCACGCGCTCGGCCGCCCACGCGGCCGGATACTGCGCCACCACGGTCAAGCCCACGGCCAGCAGCGCCACGCCACACCACAGCACGCGCCAGCCGAGGCTCGTGCGCTTGTCGGACTCGGCACGGCGGCGCAGGCGCAGCGGCGGTAGCGATTCAATCCCCATCGGCACGATCGGACCCGTTAGCGGCCAGCGGCGGCAGGGCCTTGCAGCGTCGCCGTCACGTTGACCAGGGCCGTTGCGCCCACGTATTTGATGTTCGTGTCGATCACCTTCATGCGCTGCGCCTGCCGCACCTCCTGCAGCCATTCGGCGACGGCGCCAAAGGGCACCTTGTCCAGTTGCACCTGCACGCTCTCGCCCGACATCGCCATCCGCGTGGCCTTCAGGCCATGGTTGGTGAGGCTCGTGTTGAGCGCCTGCTGCAGTTCAGCACCGCGCGGCACGGGCGCAGCGGCAATGGCAGACAGGCCGCGGGCTTCCTGGCCCAGCGTTTCCATTTCGGCGAGTTGGGTACGCATCTGCGGCAGGGCTTTCTCGATGCGGCGCTGACCTTCAAAGGCCGGCTCCCACAGCACCAGGTAGACGATCACGAGCAACAGCACCACGCCGCCGCCGGCCAGGATGCGGCGCTCGCGCGGTTCGCGCTGCATCCAGAAGGTCGTGGCCGCATCGCGCACCGAGTCCGGCACGCCAATGCGCGGCAGGCGGCGGGATGACGATCGGGAAGGAGAGGAGGAAGTCGCCATGGAGGAATCGTTATTGGGCGATGGAGACCGTCCAGCGCGAGCCCGGTACGGTGGCTTCTGCGCCGCGCGGGGCCTCGGCGGTGTCCATGTTCAGGCCGACATTGCGGGCCGCGGTGCGCAGGCCGGCGGTGTCGGTGCCGTCCTTGAGCGTGACCGTGAGCGCGCGGCCGTGGTAATCGAGTGCGAGCAGCGCATCGGGCGCGAGCCCGGTCGCAGCCTGGGCAAAGCGATCGGCCAGCGGCAGGAAGTCTTCCGGCGCCGATTTGCCGGCGGCCAAGCGCAGTTGCTCGACCTGGCGGCGCATCTGCGCGGGCGGATCGAGGATCACCGGCGTATTCGGGAATGCCGTCTGCAGCTGCGCGCGCATGGCGGTATCGAGCCGCTTCTGCTCGGCGCGCAGCGTGAGCCAGCGCGCGTTCATGCCAATGAGCTGCACGACCACGATCAGCACGGCCAGCGCGATGGGCAGGCGCCAGAGGCTCCAGTCCATGCCGGCCACGCCGCCGCGCGCAAAGTCGAACTGGCAGAGATCGGCTTCGCCGGAGGCGAGGGCGTCGCGGGCGCCAGCAGCCCAGGTGGACCAGTCCAGCGTGGCGGTGGCCGGGTCGGCTGACAAGCCGGGCGCCAGCTCGCGCAATGCGGGCGAGACCATCAGCGTGGCCGGCGTAGGGGCAATCCCCAGCCAGCTGCCAACGTTGGCCGGCAGCAGCCGCAGGCCGTAACCCTCGGCGCGGCCCGTGCGTACGGTGATGTCGACGGCCACGGGCGCATCCGAGTCGGACGATGGCGCAGCATCGAGCGCGATGGTTGCCGGTGTGACCGCGGCCACGGTTTCAGTAGCAGGCGCTTCGACTGCAGGGCTAGCGGCCGCGGAAGCGTCGAGCGATGGCTCTGCGCGTTCGACGGCGTTTGACGATTCTGCAATCAGCGCTGCCGCTGCGGCAGGCGTTTCAAACGGCACGCAAAGCTGCGCAGGCAGCAGATGGCAGGTGCGGTGCTTGTGGCCGGCAAAGGTATCGAGAATGAAGCGGACCCAGGCGCGGTCGGCAATCATCAACGCGCGTGATTGCGGCTCGCGGGGCGCGCGCCAGCCACGCGCAGGGGCGTCGCCCAGGCGGGGGCCAAGGGCGATATGACATTGCTGCGCGTCCTGCACGAGGCGGTCTTCCACCAAGTTGGGCAATGCCAGACGCAGCTTGGGCAGCGCCAGCGGCGGCACGTTGGTCGGCACCAGCAGCACATCGGCGGCGGGCAGCAGAAGGATCAGGCGATCAGCCGCGGGCAGTTCGTCGGTGCGCGACGTACCTTCGCGCTGAACACGTTGGGCCCCAAGCGCGCCCTCTTCACGCACCAGCGCGAAGGGCACGGAGGCAAGCGCGCCCGCCGACCAGCGTTCGGGCGATTGAATGGGCCGGTGCGGCAGGCGCACGTACAGGGAGGTCGTCAAACCGCTCCTCTATTGATCTTGAGAGTGTGAATGCGAACTGCCAACGGAAGCGCCGGATTGCGCAAAACCCGCGATGCTGAACGATGCGGATGACAATACGGCGAAGGCTAGGGTCTGTCTACAAGCGGCGCGTACGCACGTAGAGGGGTGTTGCGCCGCCGTCATGACGGAATCTCGTCGATGCGGCGGACCCAGACGATGCGGGTCGCGTTATTGTTGATCGGATCGCCACGTGAAACAAGCGCCACTTCTCCGATCCGGGCGCGCTCATGGCGGGCCATGCCGTAGACCAGAAAATAGTGGGTCTGCACGTCCAGCAGATTGGCCGCGGCAGTGGTGTCGACGCCGGGCGCGATGCCGCGCAACTGGTTCGTGACATCGCCGATGTTGCGGAAGTAAGCGCGGTCGCGCGCCTGCACCAGCGAGCGGGCGCGGTCCAGACTCAGGTTCGGGATGACGGCGGCCAGCACTTCGGCGCTGGCCGTGTTGGCATTGATCTGCGTGCGGGTGGGCAACACGATCACGTAGGGGCGCAGCTTGGCGATCATGTCGGCTGTGTAGCCGGGAATCGTCAACAGGCTGGCCACGTCATCGAGCGGCCGCGGGCCGTTGCTGTTGCTTCCGCCGCCGCCGCTGTCTTCGCCGCCTTGCTGGCCGCCCTGCATCCCTTCGATCGACTGGAAGCCACCCAGCATCTGCGCCAGGTACGTCGCCGTGATATTGGCCAGGCCCGGGTCGATGTTGAGCGATTGCAGGAGCAGGCCATACGCCTTGATGGCGTCTTTGTCGCGGCCGGTGATGAGCGTGCGGGCGCCCAGCGTCTGCGCTGTCAGCAGGTTCATCAGGTTGAAGCGCGCCTGGGCATCGAAGATGCGGCCCGACAGGTATGACTCTTCGCCGGCCGTATCCGTGCGCAGCGAGCTGCCGAGGAAGTCCGACAGCTTCGTTTCCTGGATCGGCACGGCCCAGATTTCGCCCAGGTGGTCGACGGCGCCGGTGCGGCGCTGGTCATCGCGCAGGATGAGGCGCGCCCAGTCGATGCCCGCCCGCGCGATCCACGTGGCCTGCGCTTTCAGGCGCTGGTTTTCCACTGCGCGGATCTCCACCTGCTGGCGCCACAACATGCCCGACACGATCACCACGGCCAGCGTGACGACGAGCAGCGCCGTGATGATGGCCGCGCCGCGCTGGCGCGGGGCATGTGGATGACGTTGAGCAAGTCGACGGGAGCATTGCGCCATGTCAAAGCCCCGTCATGCAGATGCGCGTGAAGCGCTGCGGCGCGCCCTGCGGCGTCATGCGCACGAGCAATGCCAGTTCCACTGCGCGCACCGAGGCGGCCGGCACCACCACGCCCGGGGTGTTGGCCGACGGCGCCGACGCGCTCGGCGTGGAAGCCGACGGCAAGCCGGTGAGGGTGGTGGTGTTGCTGCCTGCCGGGAACAATGCCGCAGACAGCGCGCCCGTGTTGTCCATCCAGCCGCCGGGTTCGATCCACGCGCGCGCGCTGATGCTGTCGACGTTGGTGGCGAGCAGGTAGCGCGCAGCACCCACACCGCCCTGGCGCAGGTTGTCCATCGCATTGCGCAGGTCGCCGCGGTTGGTGATCGGTTGGGTCTGGAGGCGTTCGAGCCGGCCGTCGACGATGCGGTAGAGCACCACTTGCCAGGCGGGTGGCTGGCTGTCGTCGCGGCGGTCGCGCACCATCAGCACGCGGTTGGCGTCGACTTCCACCGGTGAGCGCGACAGCGTGTTCGGATCGGCCAGTTGGGTGCAATCGGCGTCGAACTGGGCGTAGGCGGTTTTTAGTGCTTCGATGCGTTCGTCGCGTTGGGCCAGCGCCTCGTGCGTGCGGGTCATGCTGTCCAGCCCGCGCCAGGCGATCACGGCCAGGATGGCCAGCAGCGTGATCGCCACCAGCAGCTCGAGCAGGGTGAAGCCGCGCGCCGAACGGTTAGAAGACATTGCGTGCATCGTTCGGCAATAGAGTCACGAGCCAGGCCAGTCGCACGGATTTGGACGCGTCCGGATAGACGGACACCTCCACGCGGCGGAACACCGGGTTGGGCGTGGTGGCGATGGTCTCTTCGCACCACAGTTGCGTATCGCCTTGCGGGCACGCAAAGCCGCGCGCGCCAGGGTCTGGGAAAACGCGTGCCAGGCGCAGGTTGGCGAGGTGGTTCTCGGCGCTCCAGGTAGCGATCATGCGCGTCTGCAGCGAATCGCTGGCGGTGGTCATGCTGCCCATGGCGCGCATGGTGGCGGTAAGCGCCACGGCCACGATGGTCAGCGCCACCAGCACTTCGAGCAGGGTGAAGCCGCGCGTGCGCGTGGGACGGTGGCTGCGCGTCATTGCGGTTCCGTCTCCGTCAGCACGCGCGGGCCGCCGTCGGACACGACATCCACGCGCGAGCCCTGCGAGGTCAGTGCCACGCGCCACGGCAGGCCAATCGCCTCACGGCCGAACACGAGGCGCTGCGGCGCCCCCGGCACCGCAGCGGCACCGGCACCGGCGACGATCTGTACGTTGTCCATGCCTTGGCGCCAATGGCCCGGCGCGAGCACATCGCGGTTGAGCTGTCGCCAGCCGTTGGGGGTGGATTCATAGAAGCGCCAGCCCTGCGCATCGCCTTCCCACGCCACGGGGCGCGAGGTGAGCTGCGCCTCTTCCTGTGCCAGTTCGATCAGGCGGGCCAGCTTCTGCGCGTCATCGGCCAGTTGCGAGCGCGGGTTGGGCGTGGCGTTGACGGCCACCACGGCCAGCACGATGCCGATGATGACCACCACCACCAGCAACTCCAGCAGCGTAAAGCCGCGAGGAGGCCGGCGGCGTGGGTGATCGAGCATGGTGAGCGGGCGGCTGAGGGCGCTGCGCTGGCTTAGTTGTCCCAGTTGCCGATGTCGGCGTCGTTGCCCGTGCCGCCGGCCTGGCCGTCGGCACCGAAGCTGAAGATGTCCACTTCACCGCGCACACCCGGGTTCAGATATTGATACGGGTGGCCCCACGGGTCTTTGGGCAGGCGTTCCAGATAGCCGCCGCCTTTCCAGTTGTTGGGAATCGGCTCGGTGGTCGGCTTGGCGACCAGCGCCCCAATGCCCTGCTCGGTGGTCGGATAGCGGCCGTTGTCCAGGCGATAGAGCTTGAGCGCCTGCGAAATGGAAGCGATGTCCTGTTTGGCGGCGATGATGCGCGCCTCGTCAGGACGGCTCATGATCTTCGGCACCACCAGCGCGGCGAGGATGCCCAGGATCACCACCACCACCATGATTTCGATCAGGGTGAAGCCACGCGCTGCTTGTCGGGCGAGGGCGCGCTGGCGGAAGGAAGAGCGAAGTTGGCCTTGCATCATGGCGACAGAGTTGGCAATAAGGGGAAGAGACACAGTATATCCGTGACATATGACCATATATTGCACGGCAGGGTCATGCTGCGATGGCTCTAGAGCCGCACCTCCAAGCTGTTCACCGAACCGGCATGAAGGGCGGATAGAATCGGCGTATTCCTACGGTGCCTCGCCCCATTTCATGAACGCTCGACAGTCGTCCCGCCTGCTCAGTCTTGTACTGTTTGCTGCCCTGTGTGCGCTCCTGACGCATTGGGTGCTGACGCTGTCGTCGCTGCGCTCGCTGGGCGCCCCGCGTGAGGCGCGTGTGGCCCAGACCGATGCGCTGGAGACTGGCGCGGCCGTCACGCTCTTTGGCGGCGGCCCGCAGAATGGCCCGCGCGATGTGCAGGTAATGGGCGTGGTGGCCGATCTGGCGGATGGCTCCGGCGCGGCCATCGTGTCGGTGGACGGTGGCGCACCGCAGGCGGTGCGGGCCGGCAAGTCGCTGTCGTCCAACCTCAAGCTGGTTGAAATCAAGGCGCGTTCGGTGGTGATCGAGCGCAATGGCGCGCGCCAGGAGATTCCGCTGCCGGCCAGCGCCGTGGCGGGCGTGTCGCCGGCCAATCGCAATGCGCCGGCAATGCCGCTGCCGCCCGCCGGCGCCGCAGCCCCGCTATCGACGCCCGTCACACCACCCGCGCCGCCGGTTGCCAACAATCCGGCCAACACCGCTATGCCGGGCGCCATGCTGCCCATTGCGCCCGCGCAGATCAACACGGGTGACGAGCCTGCCAGCCAAGGCGGCGGTATCGTCGGCCCGCGCCACCGCGCGGCGGCCGCTGCACGCAAAGGCGATACCCCTCAGCCGGGCGCCGACCAATAGGCGTCTAGCGGCCGGCCAGGCGGTGGCGGGCGCATATTACAGCGCATGTCATCGGGGTAACAGCGTGTAAAAGCCGGCAACGCGTCGGCATTGTCGGGTTCTAATCCGCTACACAGTCCATGTGAAAAGGAGCTGACCATGACCAACAAACGTGCTGTCCAAGCCTTCCTAGCCACCTCGGCCCTGTTCCTGGCCATGTCGGGCATGAACGCCCGCGCCCAGGATGCCAGCGCCCCAGCCGCCAGTGCACAAGCACCGGCCGCGGCGCAGGCTGCGCCGCAAGCCAATGCCCCTGCCGGCAAGCCGGGCCGCCACGGCGGCGGCCTGAAGGCGCTCGACACCAACGGCGACGGCCAGATCTCGCGCGATGAGGCCAAGGGCCACACCTGGCTTGAGAAGAACTTCGACCAGATCGATACCAACCACGACGGCCAACTCAGCAAGGACGAGCTTGCCGCCTGGCACAAGGCCCACAAGGGCGAGATGCACGAAAAGATGGCGCAACGCTTCGACGCCAAGTTCAAGGCCGCCGACAAGGACAACGACGGCTCCCTGAGCAAGGACGAAGTGCAGGCTGGCATGCCGCGCCTTGCCAAGAGCTTCGACCAGATCGACGCCAACCACGACGGCAAGATCACCGAAGACGAAATCCGCGCCTACATGAAGGCCCGTCACGATGCTCGCAAGGCGCAGAAGAACACGCCTGCAGCGGCGGCCATGCCGGGCGGCCCGTCGGCCACCAAGGGCGAGTGACGCTTCGTCTAAATCTCCGCACGCAAGCGGCGCCTTCGGGCGCCGTTTTTATTGCCCACGCCAATCCGCATCCTCAATGAGGCGCAAGGCGGGTGCGGGTCGATTTGGCTCCCGGGCCATGTCAGTGCCGCATGCGCGGCTGCAGCCTATGCCCACAAAAAAAAACACCCCGACGGCGAACCATCGGGGTGCGGGTACAGCACGCCTGAAGTTTGAGGGTCTTCAGGCCGGCTGATCGTCGGCCTTGAGCACGCCGCGGCGCATCTGGTCGAGTTCGATCGACTCGAACAGCGCTTTGAAGTTGCCCTCGCCAAAACCTTGGTTGCCCTTGCGCTGGATGAACTCGAAGAAGATCGGGCCAAGCTGGTTCTCGGAGAAGATCTGCAGCAGCAGATCGCCCGGGGCGCCGTCGATCAGGATCTTGCGCTTCTTCAGTTCTGCCACGTCCTCGCCATGACCCGGGATGCGCTTGTCGACCAGTTCGTAATACGTGTCGATCGTGTCGAGCAGCGTGATGCCGTTGCTGCGCAGTGCATCCACCGTGTTGGAAAGGTTGGTCGAGCCCAGCGCAATGTGCTGGATGCCCTCGCCGTGGTACATGTCCAGATACTCCTGGATCTGACCGGCCTTCTCCGTCCCTTCCTCGTTGATGGGGATGCGGATGTTGCCGCACGGGCTCGTCATCGCCTTGCTCTTCACGCCCGTGACCTGGCCTTCGATGTCGAAGTAGCGCACTTCACGGAAGTTGAAGAAGCGTTCGTAAAACTCGGCCCATTCCTTCATCCGGCCACGGTAGACGTTGTGCGTCAGGTGGTCGATGTAGGTCAGGCCGTGCCCGGTGGGGTTCGGGTTGGCGCCCGCGATGGGCACGAAATCGACGTCGTAGATGCTGATGTTGCCGATGTCGCCGGCCTTCGCATCGTTCTTGCCGGTCCAGCGGTCCACCAGGTAGATCAGCGAATCGCCGATGCCCTTGATGGCCGGAATGTTCAGCTCCATCGGGCCGCTGTGGGTGTCGAAGCCCCAGGCGCCCAGCTCCAGCGCGCGCTTGTAGGCGAACGCCGCGTCTTGCACGCGAAACGCGATCGCGCAGATCGACGGGCCATGCAGACGCGCAAAGCGCTGCGCGAACGAATCCGGCTCGGCGTTGATGATGAAGTTGATCTCACCCTGGCGATACAGCGTCACGTTCTTGTGACGGTGCTTCGCGATGGCGGTAAAGCCCATGTTCTCGAACAGCTTGCCCATGGCAATGGGGTCCGGCGCGGCGTATTCAATGAATTCGAAACCGGCGGTGCCCATCGGGTTTTCCCAAGGCGTGAATTGCATGGTGAGTCTCCTGTGGGGCGCGCTTTGGAGCGCTCAGGTCTTTGACGATCCTCGCAGTGTAGAAGTGTCGGTCCACGCAAAAATTGCGAAGTTGTGCCCACCTTGCTAAATTTGCGCAAGAAAATTGCCGAATTAATTGGTGCGGAGCAACAAAATGAATAAAGTGGAACTCGACAAGATCGACCGCAAGATCCTGGAAGTCCTGCAGAACAACGGCCGCCTCACCAATCTGGAAGTCGCCGAGCGGGTGAATCTGTCGCCCAGTCCGTGTTTGCGACGCATCCGGCGCCTGGAGGAGTCCGGCGTCATCCGCCAATACGCTGCGCTGCTCGACCCGACCAAGATCGGGCTGGGGCTGTCGGCGTACATCAACGTGCGGCTGGAAAAGCAGGGCGGTGCGCCCAAAGGGAAAGGCCCGTCTGACATCTTTCGCGCCGCCGTGGCGACGTGGCCGGAGGTGGTCACGTGCTACGCCATGACCGGCGAGATGGACTACCTGCTCAAGGTGTTCGTGGAAGACATGGAGCACTTCGCTCGCTTCATCCGCGACCAGTTGCTTGCGCACCCGGCGGTGATTGATGTGAAGAGCAGCTTTGCGCTTGAGCGGATTAAAGATACGACGGCGTTGCCGGTGGTGGTTTGAGATGTGCGCCCGTATCAGGCATTGTCAGCCACCACCAAATTCGCATCCCGCAAAAGCCGCCACTTCCCATCCGCCCCTTTGCGCAGAATCGTCAACGTCTGCCCTGAGCGCCGCGCCACCTTCCCATCCGGCATCGTGATGACGATGTGCAGCGCATTTCGCAGATAGGCGATGTCGCCAAACACCTGCACCTCTTGAATATCGCTCGTCCCGTCGACGTGCACGTCCTTCATGCCTTCAGACATCTTGGCGAAGGCTTCCTTGCCGAAGGGCGCTTGGCCGGGCGTGAGAAACAGCACGTCGTCGGTCATCAGGCTGAGCACGGTGGCCAGATCGCCGCTTCTGCTGGCAGCGAGCCAAGTGTCCACTACGTTGCGGATGGCGCGTTCGTCGTCGGTCATGGCGGTGCGGGTGTCGGTGAAAGGGCGGCGTTTCACTCTACACCGCAGGTTCGACCGGCGGTGCCACGCGGCGCTTGATGAAGACGGCTGGAGATAACACCGGGATATGCCGGGCGCGCAGCGTGACCAGCCAATCGCCCACGGCGTCTTCGCAAGTGAGGCGAAAGTGGTTCGCGTCGATCCATTCGACGTCATCCAGCCAGAACGTGTAGTACGCCGCACCGATGGTGCCTGTGCTGATGGCCCGTGAGAGGTCCGGAGCAACGAGTGTGACGGAGACCGCCTCTTCAAACGGGCAGTCGTAGCTGGTGATGAGGACGAAGCCGAGATCGGTCTGGTACTGCCGTAGCAGTTCGTAGCCGGGGATGGTGAGCGTGGGGTGCGGCACGCCGTCGATAATCACGCGCGTGCGCATGGGCCACCGCTCATACGGGCCGCTGTGTTTCTCCAGGGCGAAGCGTTGGAGCGGCTGCATGGCGGCGGCGCGTTGGTTGCGCTATTCCTTGCGCATGCCGCACAGGGCGACCTGGCGTGCAGGATCGGCGGAGTCCTTCCAGCCGGGTTCGTCGCGCTTCTGGTACGCCTCCATCGTTGGGTAGCCCTTTACGCTCCACGAGAACTCGCTGTAGCGCGAGACCTCGATGACGGCCAGGCCGCAGCGCTTGCGGTGGTCTTCAATCTTGAACGCCGCGTGCGGATGCTCGCCCGACAGATCCTGCTCGATCACTTTGTAGCGTGTGGGCCCGCACTTGAAGAAGCTGGCGTTCCACTCGATGGTCTTCGGCCGGACGAACAATGCTCCGTAGCACGCACGGCCATCACCGCGGAAGGTTCCGGTCAGGGTATCTGCAGCCATGGCCGATTGCGCTGCCAGCAGCGACACGGCGATGAGGAGGCGGCCTACTTGCATGCGGCGGTTCCGATCTTCGGGATGAGCGTGAGCACGTAATCGAGTTTCCGGATGTACGCGGCGTCGCCGTGGTTGTATAGCACGGCAATGTTTTGCGTCGTCAACGGCCGCCAGCCGGTGATCACCTTGCGCATGGCGGCTTTGCGGTATTTGACCACTTGTCCGGGCTTGAGTGTTGCGGCATTCGGGTTGAGCGCGCGCATCTCCGTCAGGGTTGAACCTTGCGCGCGGGCGATCTTGTCGAGGCTGTCGCCCGCCTTGACGGCGACCTCATAGACCTTGTCGTCGGTGTCGCGCACGCTCCGGACGTCGAACTTCGCCATGCGCGTGAGCAGGTAGCCGATGCCAGCGCGAATGTTCCAAGCTGGCACCGTTCGGGCCAGGCCCGCGTTCAACCGGGTGCGGATGGCCGGAGGGACGATCAGGTCGCTGCCTTCCTCGCCGCGCAGCAGGGTATTCAACCCCGGGTCCCCCAAGTTGCCGATCTGCATCGGCTTGGTCTGCCACGCTTCTGAATCTGCCCCTGTTTCAACCCACACCATCGCCTTGACGATCTGCCAGTCCAGCGGCAGATAACCCGCATTGCCCATCAGGTAGCGGTTGTATTCCGCCACCGCAGACTGGATATCGCAGTCGTAGCCGTTCCAGCGGTCGGGGTGCTGGGTGGAGGTGTTGATGTAATCCTGCCAGCGCTCGAAATCGGTTTTCGGTTTGACCTGGGCCTTGGTGACCATGTGCCCCTCCGTGGTTGCGTGACCTGTGGAGGGGCATGGTAGCCAGCGCCCGGCCGCCGCGTGTTAACGGCTGTTTATGTACCTTGCCGGCGGCTGGCGATCGTGAGCGGAGGCGCGTCAGGCTTCACTGCTTGGCCGACAGATCGTCCTGCGGGTTGACGTATTTGACGTCCAGCGGCCCCGTGCCATGAATCTGCACCACCGTCGTCGTCTTGGTGAAGGCGTAGTGGTGCATGCCGCCGGGCAGGTTGTGGAACCCGCCGGTCTTGAGTGGGTGTGCGGCGCTCATGTCCATGGCGTCGCCGCTGCCCAGGTAGAGCGTGCCCGAGATCACCGTGAGGTTCTCGGTTTGGGTGTGCCAGTGTGGCGGCACCTTGTAGCCGCCCGGTGCTTTCAGGCGGATGACGTAGGGGCCATCTTTGCCGGGGTCGCCGTAGAGCACGGCCAGCTTGGCGCCCCTGGGCAGGCTCGGCGGCGCGTCGACCCACTTCAGGGCGGATGGGTTGATCATCGTCATGTCGCCCATGGCCGCTTCCTGTGCCGCAGCGGGCGTGGCGCCCAGGCAGAGCAGCATGGCCGCTGTCAGCAGCATCAATTGCGCGGATGTTGTCTTCATCGTCGTCTCCTTCTTGCCTCGGCATCGGCTCGCGGGCGACGCAGATGGCCGCCACTGGAGAGCGAGAGGTGCCTCACCCCAATCGTAGGGAAGGCACCTGCGCGGCTGACAAGCACGCAATTGCCCTAGACGGGCTAGTCCGCGACTTCAAACGCAGCCGGGTCGGCCAGCACCTCCAGCCGATGCGGTACCGTGGGTTTGACGGCCGCCGCCGTCATCGCTTGGAGCATGAGCCGCTCGCGCACGCCGCTCAGAAAATCGGCACGGTGGCGGCGCAAGACGAAATCGCGGTAGTTGTCGGCTTCCAGAGCGCGCCACGCCGTCTGGCGGTCGGCTTCGGAGCGCATGCGCGCAGCCTCCAGTTCGCGCGTTTCGATATGCGCGTTGGCGGCGGTCAGCGGGGCATAGCCATAGCGCGCCATGTCGTCGCGTGCCAGGGTTTCGATGATCGTGATTTCGTCCATCGACAACTGCTGGTGGAATTTGTCGATATTGGCCGTGATGGGCGCGAAACAATTGGACGTCCACAACGCGGACAACCGAGAAATCTGCCGCGCTTCGGCCGAGCGTGAAACATCCAGCATCTGCGGCAGGAAATCGATCTCCAGGAAACTGCATACGCGGCGCAACGTGCTTTCCTGATCGACCAGGAAATCTTCATAGCGGATGGTGCACGTGCGCTCCGGATACCGGGCGATGAGTGCATTGGCGGCGCGGTGCGCGGCCACCCAGGTCTGCGTGTTCAGCAGCGTGTCGAAGTCGTGGATGATCGCGCGGTTCATCGACGCGACCTGCGCGCGCGGGTCTCGCACCACGTTCAGGAAACGCATGTCCGGGAATAGCGTCATCAGCTCTGCGGCGTAGTGCACGCTGTCGAGCGACTTGTCCATGACCACCCGGGCGCCATGCTGTGCGCCCGCCCGCAGCAGCAGTTCCCACACCACCCGATGCACGCTGCGCGGTTGGTCGCGCAGGGTTTCGAATACCTCCACCGGATCGAACACCATGCCGGGCCATTTCACCATGCTCGCAGCCTGCAGGCCGATCACGTCGGTTACGAGGCGGAAGTACGCGCGATCGTCCTGCAGATTGCCGTACAGCGGCACCAGCGGCATGAAGTCGACGATGTGCAGCGGATACGGCGCGTAGAACGCCGGATTGAAGTTCAGGCGCAGGCGCAGCGCGTGGCTGCCGCAGCGACGCAGCGGAATCATCAGGACGGGACGGGGAAGGGCGGTCATCGAACGGTCTCCGGTTGACGGGTGTCCAGCCAGGCGGACATGTGCGCGTGCAGCGCGGCGGTGGCCACCGGCAGTGCCATTGCGCCGGTATCGAGCTGCAGCGAGGGCGCCACCGGCGCCTCATACGGCGACGACACGCCGGTGAACTGCGGGATCTGTCCGCCGCGCGCCCGCGCGTACAGCCCTTTCGGGTCGCGTGCCTCGCACACATCGAGCGCGGTGCAGACGTGCACTTCCACAAACCGGTCTGCGCCGATGATCTCGCGCGCCATCTCGCGATCGGAGCGCAGCGGCGAGATGAACGCCGTCACGACGATCAGGCCGACGTCGTTCATGAGGCGCGCCACCTCGGCGGCGCGGCGCAGGTTTTCCGTGCGGTCGGCTTCGGTAAAGCCGAGATCGTGGTTCAGGTGGTGGCGCAGGTTGTCGCCGTCGAGCACCGCGCAGCGCTGGCATGTTTCGTACAAGCGCTTTTCCAGCGCGTAGGCGAGGGTGGATTTGCCCGCCCCGCTCAGGCCCGTGAGCCACAACGTGAGCGGCGCATGGCCGAACTGGTGTGCGCGGGCTTCGTCAGCCACCGCGCCGGTATGCCAGTAGACATTCCGTGCGGGGCCTGCGCAGGAGGAGAGGGCAGATTTCATCGCGGCGTCCTCCGGCTCAGGCCGGCAACAGGGCTGGCTGGTGGTAGCCGATACGCGGCGCGGGAGCTGATGCAATCGCGTGGTTTGCCAGCTTGAACACGCTCACCACACCCACCAGTCGGTTCGACTGCTCGCGCATCGATTCCGCCGCCGCCGCTGCTTCTTCAACCAGCGCGGCGTTCTGCTGGGTGACTTCGTCCATCTGCGTGATGGCGCGGTGAATCTGGTCGATGCCGCCGGCCTGTTCGTCGGTCGCGCCCATGATTTCGGTCACGATGGCGGTCACGCGGTGGATGCTGCTCACCACGTCCCGCATGGTGGTGCCGGCCTGCTCCACCAGCGCGCTGCCTGCGTCCACATGGTGGGCAGAGTCGTTGATCAGCACCTTGATCTCCTTGGCCGCCGCCGCAGAGCGCTGCGCCAGCCCGCGCACCTCACTGGCAACGACGGCAAAGCCGCGCCCCTGCTCGCCGGCGCGCGCCGCTTCCACCGCCGCATTGAGCGCAAGGATGTTGGTCTGGAACGCAATGCTGTCGATCACGCCGATGATTTCGCTCACCTTGCGTGCCGATTCGCTGATTGCGCCCATGGTGTCCACCACGCGTGCCACCACCGTGCCACCTTGCGTGGCGACCTCGGCAGCTGTGGCAGCGAGCTGGTTGGCGTGCCGCGCATGCTCGGCATTCTGTTTGACGGTGGCGTTGAGTTCTTCCATCGACGCAGCGCATTCCTCCAGCGCGGAGGCCTGTTCCTGCGTGCGGGTGGACAGATCGAAGTTGCCGGTGGCGATCTGCTCCGATGCCGTGGCCAACGTGTCGGTGCTGGTGTGCACCTGTTCGGCAATCGTCGCGAGGCTGTCGCGCATGCGCTTCATGGCGTGCATGAGGCTTGCCGGATTATCCGGACGCGTGTCGATGACCACGGCCAGGTTGCCGCCAGCGATCTGGCTGGCAATATCGGCCACGGTGCCCGGCTCGCCGCCGAGCTTGCGCAGCAACCCGCGCGTGATGAGCGCGCTGGCCGCGAGGCTCACCAGGAGCGCCACCACGCTCAGGGCCACCAGCCAGTTACGACTGTCGACATAGCTCGCCTTGGCCTTGGCGGTGTTTTCGTCGTTGAGCTTTTCTTCAAACGCCTGCAGCTTGCTGAGCAGATCCCACCAAGCGCGCTGCACGGGGCGGAATTCGAAGCGCAGCACCTTGTACGCGTCTTCCTTGTGGCCGGAGGCAATTAGTGCCTTGACGCGCGTTGCGAACGGTGCGGCTAATTCCGCCTGTTGCCGGATTTGCGCAAGCAGCGTTTTTTCTTCGCTGGTGGTGTCCGGCAACGTGTCGAACATGCGGCCGAGCTTGCGGTCGGCTTCGGCGTAGGTGCCTTCCTGTTTTTCAACGCGGGTCAGTTCGGTCTGGATTTCGTCGTGCTGCTCCAGCAACACAATATTCCGATAAGCCAGTGCCCGCTCGGTAACGCTCGAATACATTTTTGCGGCGAGCTTGGCTTCCACGGCGTTGACCTCCGTGGAGTCTTCCAGCAGCCGTCGAAAATCCGACATGCGCTGCAGGCTGAATGCCATGAGCAGAACAAGCAGCCCCATCGTCAAGCCAAACCCCCACGCGAGTTGGGTGGCCACCTTCATTTTCGAGAAGCGCATGATTGTCCCCGTCATAATCGATAACGACTGCTCTATCGAGCCAAATGGCGAGGGGCTTGAGGGATTTAATTCAAATTACTCAATATGCGTAATGCCGCGTCGAATTGGCATCACAAAATATGCGCCTGGATAATGGTGACGCTTTTTACTGAGTTTATTTTATTGAAATGGCTTGCATTAAATTGCGAGCAATCAAAGCGCGTCACGCAAAACAAAACGCCCGGTGGAAGCCGGGCGTTTCTTGCGCTGCGATGCCATCACACGGTGCGCTTTTGCGGCACCAGGGAGCGCCAGAAGCGTTGGCCGAACCGGCGCACGTCGCGCAGGTTGCGCTTGAGCATGTAGTCGAGATCGGCCACTTGTTCGTCGATGGCCTCCGTCAGCAAGCTCATCGTGTCTGCAGGCGGCAGTTCGAGGTACGCGTCAGCCTCGCCATAGGCGTACTGCACGCGCATGCCGGCCTTCTTGGCGATGTGCATCATGGCCGCGTTGCGCGATAGGCAGTGCATGTACAGCGTGCGCACCTTGGTGTTCTGGCCATGCATGGCGGCACGCTGGAACAACGCACTGCCCACGCCCTTGCCGCGCGCTGATTCCGACACCGACACGCCGAACTCCGCCACGCGCCCTTGCGGGTTGTCGCGCAGGTAGGCGAGGTGGCCCACGCCGGTCAGCTCCAGGCGCTCGTTGTAGACGCCAAAGACCTTGTCGTGGTCAAAATCGATGCTGTCGACGTATGCCTCGATGACGTGATCCCGTACCACCTGGCCGAATCGCAGCAGGCGGTCTTCCTCGCCCAGGGCGAGCAGGTGTTTGAGCAGGCGCGACCGGTGGTGCGCAGCAAGCTCGCGCACCAGCACGGTGGAACGCGGCGCGCCTTGCGCTGCTTCCGTTTTGTCGATGTCGTCCTGGGTGACGACGCCGATGGCCTTGCTCAGTTCGAGCGGGTTCACGACACAGTTCCTGTTCTGATCGCGCCTTTCAGTGCAAGGCAGCGAGGTGATGAGTCGGAGGCGCGGATGGCACCTCCGGGGCACTCAATCGGATGCAACTGAGTGTTGTGCAATGCACCATACCATTGTAGTGCAATCAGGGTTTCCCCGTAAGTCTGGCGTCAGACTTTCCACAGGATTTCCCGATAAATCATTGATTTAGCGCATCCGAGCACGGCTTCCAGCCGTGTGGTGTGGTAACAACGAAAATGCTGCGTCGCGCAAAAGCGAGGAAAGAAGCGCTTTTAAAAGTGCTGCCCACGAGGCATCACTGCCAAATCTCCCGCCCGGTTCGTAACGCCGCTCAACAATAGCCGTGCGAAGATGCGCCATCAAGACGCCCCCGCCTCCTGATTTTCCATGACGCCCTCGCGCATTCTTGTGATCTACGCGCATCCCGCGCCGCGCCGTTCGCGTGCCAACAAGCCACTCGCGCGTGCGCTGGCCAGCTTGCCTGGCGTGGCCATGCGTGACCTTTACTGGCATTACCCCGATTTCGACATCGACGTGCGTGTCGAGCAAGAAGCGGTGGAGGCTGCGGAGCTGATCGTTTTCCAGTTTCCGGTGCAGTGGTACGCCACGCCGTCGCTGCTCAAGGAGTGGATCGACGTGGTTCTGGAGATGGGCTGGGCCTACGGGCCCGGCGGCACCGCCTTGCGCGGCAAGCATCTGATGGTGCTGGCCACCACCGGCGGCCGCGCGCATTCCTACAACCCGGATGGCGTTCACGGCCACACGTTCGACATGTTCCTGCTGCCGCTGCAGCAGACCGCGGCGCTCTGCGGCATGCAATGGCAGCCACCGCATGTGCTGCACGACGCCGACGATGTGTCTGCCGAGGCCATCAACGCCCATATCGCTCAGGTGCGCGCCGCGCTGCAACCCTGGCTCCCGGCTGACGGCGATTCCGCCGTCTGACGTTTCCGATCTCTTCCTTGCCCATGCAATCGCACGATCTGCTTGTCAATTTCGTCATCTACCTAGCTGCGGCCGTGGCGGCAGTGCCGTTGGCGCGTCGGCTGGGGCTGGGCTCGGTGCTTGGCTATTTGCTGGCCGGGGTGATCGTGGGGCCGTGGGGCTTGCGGCTCATCACCAACGTGCAGTCGATTCTGGATTTCTCAGAATTCGGCGTCGTGCTGATGATGTTTGTGATTGGCCTGGAGCTGGAGCCGGCGCGGCTGTGGTCGCTGCGGCGGAGCATCTTCGGTTACGGCGGCCTGCAGATTGTGGTGTGCGCGTTAGCCGTGGGGCTGGCGGTCATGGCGGTGGGCCATCCGTGGCGCGCGGCTGTGGTGGCCGGGCTGGGATTGGCGCTGTCGTCCACGGCGATTGCGCTGGCCACGCTTTCCGAGCGCAACCTCATGCGCACGCCTGCCGGCACGGCCGGCTTCGGCATTCTGCTATTCCAGGACATCGCGGCCATCCCGATGATCGCGCTGCTGCCGCTGCTGGCGACCGATGCAAGCGACGCATCCGGCGGCCATAGCTGGGTGGCTGCGGCCAAGGCGGTGGGCGTGGTGGCGGCAGTTATTTTTGGCGGGCGCACGGTGTTGCGGCCGGTGCTGCGCGCCATTGCCCGTACCAACATGCGCGAGATGTTCACCTCGTTTTCGCTGCTCCTGGTGGTGGGCATTGCACTGCTGATGCACAGCGTGGGCTTGTCGATGGCGCTGGGCGCTTTCATTGCCGGCGTGCTGCTGGCCGATTCCGAATACCGCCACGCGCTCGAAACCGACATCGAGCCGTTCAAAGGCCTGCTGCTGGGCCTGTTCTTCCTGGCCGTCGGCATGTCGATCGACTTTGGCGTACTGATGCGCCAGCCGGTCGCCGTGATCGGGCTGGTTGCGGTGTTCCTGGCGGTCAAGATTGGCGCGCTGCGCCTGCTGGCCACCCGCTTTGGCATTGCGCGCGGGCAGGCGTGGTTGTTTGCGTTCCTGCTCTCGCAGGGCGGTGAATTTGCATTCGTGGTGTTCGGCCCCGGCGTCGCCGGCAACGTGCTCGGCGCGGAGACGGCCGCTGCGCTCAACCTCGTGGTGGCGCTGTCGATGGCCGCGACGCCATTGCTGCTGCTCCTGCACGACAAGGTGCTGGTACCGCGCCTGATGGATGGCAAGAAGCGCGCGCCCGACGCCATCGAGCCCCAGGACAACCAGGTCATCATCGCGGGCTTCGGCCGTTTCGGGCAGATCGTCGGCCGCATGCTCTACAGCCAGGGCTACAGCGCCACCGTGCTCGATCATGACCCGGACCAGATCGACATGCTGCGCCGCTTCGGCTTCAAGGTCTTTTACGGCGACGCCACGCGCATGGATCTGCTGGAAACCGCCGGCGCCGACAAGGCCAGCATGATGGTCGTCGCCATCGACGACATGGAGACCAACCTGGAGGTGGTCGACCGCGTGCGCGAGCGCTTTCCCCACCTGAAGCTGTATGTGCGGGCGCGCAACGTGTCGCACGTGTACCAACTGCGGGACCGCGGCGTGGAGGTGATCGAGCGTGAAATGTTCGAAGGCTCGCTTATGCTCAGTCGCCGCGTGCTGGAAGGGCTGGGCAAGGAGCCGTACGAGGCGCACCGCATCGCCCAGACGTTCCGCCGGCACACGCTCAATTCAATGGAGCAGGTCTACCCCGTTTACCGCGATCAGAAGAAGCTTGTGTCACTGGCACAGCAGGGGCGCGACGAGCTGGCCGAAATGTTTCAGCGCGACCGCACCCAGCGCAAGCGCCTGCGCGAATCCGGCATGCCGTGGGGCGAAGGCGACGTCCATAGCGACGTGGAAGGCACGCAGCCCGATACCGATCTCGCCAACGAAGTCGACGGCGGCGACCCTGACGCCCGGATTGATTGTCCCGCACGCGCAGGCCTGCGCCGAGACGGCTGACCCGCGCCGGTTACGAACGCGTTTTGGGCGTAAGCAGCGCGAACAAATAAAAAGGAGCGCTTTCGGCGCTCCTCAGGGCAGATCCAGGTTTCGGGCGGCGCTTACACGGCCACGCTCACATTGCGACGCAGCTCGCAGGTGCTGAGCGAATCGGCCTCGCCGCGCAGCAGCAACTGACCGTTGCCGACCAGTTCGCGGCAGCGCCAGAAGACGAACCAGTCGCTGGCGAGCAGCCCGTCGATGGCGCCCATGATGCTGCCCACCACGTCGCGTGCGCTGGCCCAGTCGGTCGGAACGTGCTCCAGGATCACTTCATCCACCGTGCCGTAGGACACCGGTACCAGCGTGTTGCCTTTCCACAGCCGCGTGTCGGCATTCTCGCGCACGGTCTGCTGCCATTCGTAGGCCAGGCGGCCGATGCGCAGCACCGACACCGGCGCAATGGTCGAAAACCGCCGCGCCAACCGGGCGCCCGAGTACATGCCGATGGTCGTCAGCGGACCTTGACCGTTGGGGGCCTCAAGTTCGCGCACATCCATGCCGACTTCATTGATGCGCTGGGGCGATTGGTGCAGATGGAACGCCACCCGGCGCAGCATGAGCTGGTCCGAGGCACTTTGGCCATGCCAGATGGCGACTTCCGTGGTGGCATCGCGCAGGTCGGCGAGCGACGCGAGTGCGTCGCGCATCTCGGCGGCGAAATCGATGTTGCTATTGGGCGCCACGCGCTGCCAGAAGCCGGAGCGGGCCATGGCGACACTGTCGACGTCGACCAGCGGCCCGACGGCGAGATCGTCGCGCAGTACGACTACGGAATCGGGGCGGCCAGCCTGTGCGAGCGCCTGCTTGAGTGTGGCGCCGGCAACATCGCCGTTGACGACATGGATGTATTGCATGGCAGCAATTGTAGCGAGAGTGTCAGCCCAGCGCTTTCGTTTTGCGCATCTCTATCAGTATTCCTTTGCGCGGTGTCATGCGTCTAGCCAAAGGGGGATGGCCCTCGGGCAATCCTCAGGCGGGCGTGAGAAAATCGCCGATTTGTTGCAGACCATAACTAAGAACAGGTGAGGAAACATCCATGAGAGCCCCGTTGTTGCCCAAGGGCATGCGCCCTGCAGTGCTGGCCGTTGTCGCATTGGTGGGTGCGCTGGCTGCCGGCCAGGCTGCCGCCGTGCCGCCGGCTGAAATCTACAAGCGTGCCCAGCAGGAAAAACCTGCGCTGATCGACACCATGAAGACTCTGGTCTCGATTGAATCGGGCAGCAAGGACATCGAAGGTCTGGACAAGATTGCCAGCGTGATCGCCGAGCGCTTGCGCGGCATGGGCGGCGACGTCAAGCTCATCGACCCCAGCGACCATGCCTATCGCATGGCCGACACGCCCGAGAAGATCGGCAAGATGGTGCTCGCGCGCTTCAAGGGCGAGGGCAAGCGCAACATCATGCTGATCGCGCACATGGACACCGTCTATCTGAAGGGCATGCTCGCGCAGCAGCCATTCCGCATCGACGGTGAGCGTGCCTACGGCCTGGGCATTGCCGATGACAAGAACGGCGTGGCGGTCATCCTGCACACGGTGTCGATTCTGCAGGCCGTCAACTTCAAGCAATACGGCACGCTTACGGTGCTGATCAACGGTGACGAGGAGATCAGCTCGCCGGGCGCGCGGGCCATGCAGGCCAAGCTGGGCGCCGAGCAGGACGCCGTGTTCTCGTGCGAAGGCACGCGCGTGACCTCCGACAAGCTGTCGCTGGCCACCAGCGGCATCGGCGCGATCCTGCTGGATGTGAAGGGCAAGGCTTCGCACGCGGGCGGCGCGCCGGAGCAGGGCCGCAACGCGCTGTATGAGCTGTCGCACCAGGTGCTGCAGATGCGCGATCTGTCCAAGCCGGAAACGGGCCTGAAGGTGAACTGGACGGTGGCGCAGGCGGGCACCAACCGCAACGTGATTCCGGCCGTGGCCAGCGCCCAGGCTGATGTGCGCCTGCTGCGCGCGGCCGATGCCGACAAGCTGGAAGAGACCGTCAACGAGCGCATCAAGAACAAGCTGATTCCGGATACGCAGGTCTCGGCCCGGTTCGAGCGCCGCCGCCCGCCGCTGGAAGCGACCCCGGCGTCGCGCGCGCTGGCCGAACACGCCCAGAAGATCTACGGCGAACTTGGCAAGACGCTGGAGATTGACGACAAGGCCGAAGGCGGCGGCACCGATGCCGCGTTTGCTGCGTCGAAAACCAAGGCGCCCGTGATCGAGCGCTTCGGTCTGGCGAGCTTTGGCGCGCACTCGAATGACGCCGAATATGTCGACCTCAACTCCATCGTTCCGCGCCTGTACCTGTTGACCCGCATGGTCATGGATGTGTCGCGCGACCGCGTCGGCCTGGGCAAGTAACCGCACTGCAACGCGGCGCGTAAGCCTTACACGCGCCGCAGCAATTCCCCCTCGCGAAGCCACTGCTCAGTGGCTTTCCAACGCCCGGGTGCCGGGTATTCCGCTTGCTTTCCCCTGACGCATGTCCCCAGCTACGGCCGCCTCGGCCGGTGGAGCGCGCGCCATGTCTGATCACCCCTTAACAGCATCGAATGACCCTGCCCACGAACCGGATGGGGCACCGGCACGCCCGAGCCGGCGCGGCTTTCTGCAGAGCGCCGCAGCCGCCGCCTCGGCGTTTGCGCTGCCGCACGAACCGGCCGGCGCGGGCACTTCTGCATCGGCCCCGGCACGTCCCGCTGCGTTGGCGCCTGCGCGGCCGGTATCGCTCAATATCAACGGCAAGCCGTATGCGTTGTCACTGGAGCCGCGCGTCACGTTGCTCGATGCGCTGCGTGAAGTGCTCGGCCTGACCGGCACCAAGAAAGGCTGCGATCGCGGCCAGTGCGGCGCATGCACCGTCCTCGTGAACGGGCGGCGCATCAACAGTTGCCTGACGCTGGCGATCATGCACGAGGGCGAGGCCATCACCACCGTCGAAGGATTGGCACACGCGCATGAAGGCGTGGTCGACCGCACGGCGCTGCATCCGGTGCAGACCGCGTTTCTCGAACACGACGCCTTTCAATGCGGATATTGCACGCCAGGGCAGATCTGCTCGGCGGTGGCGGTGCTGGACGAGGCGCGCCGCGGTATGCCCAGCACGGTCACGTCGCCCGCAGCACTGGGCAATGACGGCCCCGTGGCGCTGACCGAAGACGAAATACGCGAGCGCATGAGCGGCAACATCTGCCGCTGCGGCGCGTACCCCAACATCGTGGCGGCGATTCGCGTGGTGGCTGCCAAGTCTGGCAACGCTGCCTGAGGAGCCGCCATGCAATCGATTGCCTATGACCGCGCGTCTTCCATTGAAGCTGCCGTGCGCCTGGGCCATGAGCCGGGCGCGCGCTATATCGGCGGCGGCACGAACCTGCTGGACCTGATGAAAGGCGGCGTCGAGCAGCCCCAGCGGCTGGTGGACGTAAGCCGTCTGCCGCTCGCGCAGATTCGCGCGTTGCCCGACGGTGGCCTGCGCCTGGGCGCGATGGCGCGCAATGCCGATACGGCGGCGCATCCGCTGGTGCGCTCGCGGTATCCGCTCCTGAGTGAAGCGATCGTGTCGGGCGCCTCGGGTCAGCTACGCAACATGGCCACCAACGGCGGCAACCTGATGCAGCGCACACGCTGCCATTACTTCTACGACACGGCGTATCCGGCATGCAACAAGCGGCAACCCGGCTCCGGCTGTGCCGCGCGTGAGGGCTTCAACCGCATGCACGCCATCCTTGGTGCGAGCGAGGCATGCGTAGCGACGCATCCTTCCGACATGGCTGTCGCGCTGGCCGCGCTGGATGCCACGGTGGTGGTGCACGGTGCGCACGGTGAGCGGCGTATTCCCATGGAAGCGTTCCATCGATTGCCGGAAGCGCACCCTGAAATCGAGACGACACTCGGACCCGGCGAGTTGATCATCGCCATCGATCTGCCGCCGCCCGTGTTCGGGTCGCACGTGCACTACCTGAAGGTGCGCGACCGCGCCAGTTATGCGTTTGCGCTGGTGTCGGTGGCTGCGGCGCTGGCATTGCAGACCGATGGGCGGACGATCCGGGAGGCGCGAATTGTGCTCGGCGGCGTGGCGCACAAGCCGTGGCGCGCGCACGCGGCCGAGCAGATGCTGGCGGGCCAGGCCGTGGATGCGCAGTTGTTTGCCCAGGCGGGTGCGCTGGCCGTGCAGGGCGCCCAGCCGCTGCGCGACAACGGCTTCAAGGTGCCGCTCGCACAGCGGGCGGTGGCCCGGGCGCTCACCATCGCGGTCAATCCCGCCAATCCGACAGGAGGTGTGGCATGAGCAACGTGGGCCAACCGCTGGACCGCACAGACGGTCTGCTCAAAGTCACGGGTCAGGCGCGCTATTCAGCAGAGTTCCAGGTGCCGCGTCTGGTGCATGCGGTGCTGGTGCAGAGCACCGTGCCTGCGGGTCGGATCACGCGGGTCGATACCCATGTCGCGCAGGCCATGCCCGGCGTGCTGCTGGTGATGACGCACAAGAACGCACCTCGCCTGCCCAACGGCGGCAAGCCAGCGCTCGAACCCCCGGCCGGACGCGCACTTTCTTTGCTGCAGGACGACCAGGTGCACTACAACGGCCAGCCCGTGGCGCTCGTGGTGGGCGACACGCTGGAACATGCCCAGGCCGCAGCGCGCATGGTGCGCGTGGAGGTTGCCCAGCAGCCCGCGCGGCTCGATTTCGAAACCGCCCGCGCCGATGCGCACTCGCCTGGCAAGGTGCAGGCGCAATCGGCCGACACCACACGCGGCGATATGGCTGCCGGTATGGCGCAGGCGGCGCAGCGCATCGAGGCCGTCTACGGGACGCCCATGGAGACGCACAACCCCATGGAGCCGCACGCCACCATCGCCGTGTGGGAGGGCGATTCGCTTACGCTGTACGACAGCACGCAATACGTCTCGGGCGTGCGCCGCACCGTCGCCAAGACGCTCGGCTTGTCGCCCGATAAGCTGCGCGTGATGTGCCCGTTCGTGGGTGGCGGATTCGGCTGCAAGGGCTCGGTGTGGTCGCACGTGGTGCTGGCGGCGATGGCCGCGCGCCAGGCGGGGCGGCCCGTCAAGCTGGTGCTGGAGCGCCCGCAGATGTTCGGCCCGGTCGGCGGGCGCCCGCGCACCGAGCAGCGCATCGCCGTGGGCGCCGCCAGCGACGGCCGCTTCACCGCCATCTCGCATGACTCGCTGACCACCACGTCGATGATCGAAGACTGGACCGAGCCCTGCGCCATCGTCACCCGCATGCTTTACGAGACGCCCAACCAGCGGACCACGCATCGGCTCGCGCGGCTCAACATCGGTACGCCGACGTTCATGCGCGCTCCGGGCGAAGCCACCGGCACGTTCGCTTTGGAAGTGGCGCTGGATGAGATGGCCTACACCCTGGGTCTCGACCCCGTGGAACTGCGCCTGCGCAACGACGCTGCACAAGATCCGGAAAAACGCATCCCCTGGTCGAGCAAATCGCTGGCAGCGTGCTACCGTGCCGGCGCCGAGCGTTTCGGCTGGGCGCGCCGCAACCCGCAGCCGGGCAGCATGCGCGAGGGCAACACACGCATCGGCTGGGGCATGGCCACGGCCACGTACCCCGCCAACCGCAGCGCGGCCGGCGCCACCGCGCGCTACCTGCCCGACGGCACGGCGCAGGTCGAATCCGGCTCGCAGGATCTGGGTACCGGCACCTACACGGTGATGACGCAGGTGGCGGCGGATGCCATGGGCATGCCCGTCGACCGCGTGCATTTCAGCCTGGGCGATACTCGCATGCCCGAGGCGCCGGTGTCGGGCGGTTCGCAGAGTGTGGCCAGCGTATCGCCCGCCGTGCAGGCCGCCGGCGCGCGGGCCCGCGATGCGCTGATTGCCGCGGCCATCGCCGATGCCAGCTCGCCGCTGCACGGGCTCGCCGCAAGCGAGATCACCGTGGTCGACGGCTTCTTGAGCGCCCGCAGCGGGGCGCGTGAGCCCGTGGCTGCCGTGGTCGCGCGCTACGGCCGCCCCATCGAGGTAACCGCCAAGGTGCAGCCGGGCGAAGAAAAGCAGAAGTACTCAATGCACTCGTTCGGCGCGGTGTTTGCCGAGGTGCACGTTGATGCGGATCTGGGTGTGATTCGCGTCTCGCGCATCGTGGGGAGCTACGGCGTGGGGCGGTTGCTCAACGCCAAGACCGGCCGCAGCCAGCTCATGGGCGGCGTCGTCTGGGGCATGGGCATGGCGCTGTTCGAAGAGAGCCTGTTCGACCCGCGTTACGGCCGCATCGTCAATAACAACCTGGCGGAGTACCACGTGCCCGTCAACGCCGATGTGCCGGACATCGACATTCTCGTGCTCGACGAGGCGGACCCGCACATCAACCCGCTGGGCGCCAAGGGAATCGGCGAGATCGGCATCACCGGCGTGCCGGCGGCCATCGCCAACGCCGTCTATCACGCCACCGGCCGGCGCGTGCGCGAATTGCCGATCACGCTCGACAAGCTCATCTGAGCGCGCATGAAAAAGCCCCGCTGGCGCATCACCAGCGGGGCCAGAGTGGGCCAAGAGGCGGAAAACGGAGGATGCCTGGAGACCGGCCCGTAATTGATCAATGCGTGACGAATGCAGTGAATGCCGCTCAGCGCATCAATTCGGAACCGGGTACCCGTAGACCGTACCGCCGCCGTCGCGGGAGCGGCCGGCCGGGTCGCTGCGCATGCCGTCCGAATACGGATCGAAGCGGCCGCTGCGTGCGCCTTCTGTATACGTGTCGAAGCGTCCGGTGCGGGCACCGTCGCTATAGACGTCAAACCGTTCGGCCCGTGCATTCTGGCCGAACACTTCCACGCGGCTGGCTTGTGCCCAAGCGCTGCCAGCCGCGAGGGCTCCGACCGCCAGCATGGCAGCCAACCCCATTTGCTTGAGTCGCATGGCGAACTCCTTCTTCAACTGATTTTCGGTGCTGTTTTAGGCGTGGTCATTTGATGTCCTGCCACGGTCTACAGCCTAGGTCAGGGGGCATGCCCTATCCACGGTGGTGCGACGAACGGTTTGTTGTCGGCGCTGAAATGATGCAAGTCAGCGTGAACCGCGCTGAAAAGCGCGCCAATGGCGTAACGCCCCCGGCAATCTCCCAACCTTTTTGTCTAATCAAGAGAGCGGTTCAAAGACTGTGGGCCGCCTTGGTGCACCACAGCAGGGCACGACGCGCTGGCAAGCCTTGTCGCAGGCCGATTTGGTGCGGCGCATTAAGAGCGATGCGCGCGTACCACACTTGGTAGAACGATTCCGTGAATTACTTTGCCGGGCATATGGGCTTTTGTTAAATTTGCGCGGCACTTCCGACACGGAAGTTAAGGAAACGGAGGAGCCCAACCTCATGCACACGGGGTCGGGCGGTTTGAGACAACTCTTTTATTACGAGCCCACATGAAAAAGTCTGCCATTCTGGTTGCAGTTGGCGCCCTGTTCGCAGGTTCTGCCTACGCCCAATCGAGCGTGACGCTGTACGGTATTGTCGATACCAGCATTCACTACATCAACAACGCCAACCAAGCTGGCAACAGCGTGACCCAGATGGAAAGCGGTGCTGTGTCGAACAGCCGCTGGGGCCTGAAGGGCTCGGAAGACCTGGGCGGCGGCAACAAGGCACTGTTCGTGCTGGAAAGCGGCTTCAACTCGGATTCGGGCCGCATGAGCAGCTCGGGTACGCTGTTCAATCGTCAATCGTTCGTGGGCCTGTCCAACAAGGATCTGGGCACCATCACGCTGGGCCGTCAATACAACTTCGGCTTCACGACCGGTGGCAACTTCGACCCGCTGGGCGTGGGTAACTACGACGGCAACTCGTGGATGTACTACGGCCTGACCGGTCTGCGTGAATCCAACATGCTGAAGTACGAAGGCAAGTGGAACGGCCTGTCGGTCGGCCTGGCCTACGGCTTTGGCGAAGTGGCTGGCGCTGCAAGCCAGAACTCGTACGTTGGCGGCACGGTGGCCTATGAATTCGGCCCGGCCTACATCGGCGCCTTCGCTCAACAGCACAAGGACGTTGCTGGCAACAAGCAAACCGTGTGGGGTATCGGCGGTAACTACACGATCGCTGCAGCCAAGCTGTTCGCAGGCTACATCGACAGCAGCGACGCCACGGGTTGCGTGAACAGCTCGGCAAACTGCGTCGGCGGCAGCGCTTTCGGCCTGAACATCTACGGCAACGCCACCTCGGGCGCTGGCCTGACCCCGGGCGCCACGAAGCGTCGTGACCACGTCGGCATCCTGGGCGTGACATACAACGTCACCCCGGCGCTGGCTCTGACGGGCGCGTTCTACTACGACAGCATCAAGAACGCTGCTCTGACCGCCGGCAACGACGGCAAGCGCTACACCGGCGTTCTGCTGGCTGAGTATGCTCTGTCCAAGCGCACGCAAGTGTATGGCACGGTCGACTACAACAAGGTCAAGGACGCAGCTCTGCCGGAACTGTCGGGTGGCGGCAACGCAACCGGCGTTGGCAAGTCGAACCAGACGAGCGTTGGCGTGGGTATCCGCCACATCTTCTAATCGACGCTGTCACGCGATTGGGAACGGAAAAGGCGCCTTCGGGCGCCTTTTCTTTTGCCTGCAGTTTTTGTACGTCGGCGGCCGAGGTTGCCTGGGCATCGGCCTACAATGTTCTTTTCCGTTTCTTCCCCTGACATTGCGCCATGACTTCCGCACGTACTGCCCGTCGTCGCCTCATTGCCTCTGCCGTGCTGCTGTGCGCCGGCCTGCCGATGCTTGCCACCGTGCCTGCGCAAGCGCAGGACTATCCGGCTAAAACGATCCGCATCATCGTCGCGTACCCGACCGGTGGCATTTCGGACAACGTGGCGCGTGCGCTGGGCGAGAAGCTGTCGGCGCAACTGGGCCAGCCGGTGGTGGTGGAAAACCGCGCCGGTGCCGGCGGCAGCATCGGCATGGACGCCGTGGCCAAGGCGGCGCCAGATGGCTACACGCTGGGTTTCTCGTCGGTCAGCCCGCTCACGCTCAACCCCCATTTCGGCAAGCTGCCGTATGACCCGCAGAAAGACATCGCGCCCGTGGCGAATGTCATGTACGCGCCGATGATCCTGCTGGGCACGCCGTCGTTCACGGGCAAGAGCTTTGCCGACATGCTGAGCCAGTCGCGCACCAAGCCGGGCTCGATCCGCTGGTCGACATCGGGCCTGGGTACGGTGGGACATCTCGCGCTAGAGCAGATCAAGTCGCAGGCGCGCGTGGATATCACGCTCATCCCGTACAAGGGCGGTGGCCAGCAATTGACGGATGCGCTGGGCGGCCAGGTGGAAGTCATGTCGACCAACGTCGGCCCGACCCTGATACAACACATCACGAGCGGCAAGCTGCGCCCGCTGGCGGTGGGTGCGCCGCACCGGCTCGATACGCTGCCGAATGTGCCGACCTTCACCGAGCTGGGTTATGCCAAGGCGAACATGGCATCGACCTTCGGCGTGTTCGCGCCGGCCAAGACGCCCGCCCCCGTGATTGCCCGATTGAACGCCGAGATCAACAAGGCGCTGGCTGCGCCCGATCTGCGCGAGCGCCTCACGCAGGCCGCCGTGGTGCCGGCGGGCGGCACGGCCGAGCAGTTTGCCGCGGCCATTCGCGCCGAATACGACAGCAACGGCCGCATCGTGCGCGCCGCCGGCATCAAGGAGCAGTGAACCGGCTTACGCCGTGAAGCGGTACCCGACGCCGACTTCGGTCAGCAGGTGTTCGGGCCGCGCCGGATCGCGCTCAAGCTTGTGGCGCAGGTGGCCCATGTAGATGCGCAGATAGTGGCTGCTGTCAGAATGCGCGGGGCCCCAGACTTCGCGCAGCAGTTCGCGGTGCGTCATCACAGTGCCGCGGCGGCCAAGCAGCACCGCCAGCAGCCGGTATTCGATCGGTGTGAGATGCACCGCCTCGCCGTTGCGGCTGACCAGGCGGCGCGCCAGGTCCACTTCCACCTCGCCGAAGCGGATGACGCTGCCGCCGTCTTCGCCGCGCTTGGCGTGCCGCCGCAGCAGCACGCGCAGGCGCGCAACCAGCTCGCCCACGCCGAAGGGTTTGGTCAGGTAATCATCCGCGCCCGCATCGAGCGCGTCGATCTTGTCGCGCTCATCCACGCGAGCCGAAAGCACGAGCACCGGCACTTCCGTCCAGGTGCGCAACTCGCGAATCAACTGCATGCCATCGCCATCGGGCAGACCGAGATCGAGGATCACCGCATCCGGCTGACGCGTGCCGGCTTCGATCAAGCCGCGCTCGACGCGGTCGGCTTCATGCACTTCGCAGCCTTCCTCCTCCAATGCAGCGCGGACGAAGCGTCGGATGTGCGGCTCGTCGTCGATGACGAGGACGGTGGGTGTGAATGTGAACGGCATGGCACGCATTGTAGAGGGCGCGGCCATAAAAAAACGGACCCCGCAGGGTCCGTTTTGCTTGCGCGCGATACCGCTTCGCTCAAGCCTTCTTTGCCCAGGCGCTGCACCAGCCCTTGTTGGCGACGTCCTTGCCGGCGAACAGCGGGCAACCGCCTTGCGCAGCCGTACCGCCCTGGTACAGGGCGCAGTTGCCGCAATGCTGATCCGGCGTGTGCTTCGGGAACTTGGCCTTGTCGGCCTTGGTGGTGTCAGCCACGTAGCCCAGCGCCTTGGCTTGCGGGTCGGTTTCCGCCATCATCGGCGCAGCCAGTGCCAGGTCCGACATCGACATGACGGCGCCCGCGGCGGCCACGATGGGGATGCTCTTCAGGAATTGACGACGATTGGACATGCTGATTCCTTTTGTGGGAGTGTGTTGTGTGGCGTCCCGTGCCGCCCGCGCAGTGCTCAGGCTCGCCCTAGGGGACAGCGGACGGCGTCGGCGCGCCGTTTACCCGCTCGTGCATTCTGGCACAGCAATCGGCCGGCAGCATCTGCGTACGGTCAATGTTCCACATACCTGAGTGCAGCAATGGGTTGCGTTCGTGGTCTTCGATCCACACCGTGCAATGTCGCAGATGCACCGTGTGATCGAGGGATGCGGTTGCCGGTGCGCGCGCAGTCCCCCAAATGGCCGGTCAACCCCGGTGGCAATTTGCCGCACACCCGTACATGCTTACGCCAGCAGATCCCGCAACGACTTTAAGAATGCGTCGCATTCACCATCGGTGCCGACCGTGATGCGCAGATGCTGATCGATACGCGCGAGCTTGAAGTGGCGCACGAAGATGGCCTGCTCTTTCAGCCGTGCTGCGAGCGCGGCAGCGTCGTGGCCCGGATGCCTTGCAAACACGAAATTCGCCATCGACGGCACGACTTCGAACCCGAGCGACTGCAGCGATTGCGTTAGCCGCGCGCGGCTCGCCATCACGCGGGCGCAGGTGGAACGGAAGTACGCATCGTCTTCATAAGCCGCCTGGGCAGCCGCCTGCGCAAGGCGATCCAGCGGATACGAATTGAAGCTGTCCTTCACGCGATTAAGCGCTTCGATGAGCGTTGTATGCCCGAACGCAAAGCCCACGCGCATGCCGGCCAGCGAGCGCGACTTCGACGTCGTGTGCACAACGAGCAGATTCGGGTAGCGGTCGATGAGCGCAATGGCAGACTGCGCGCCGAAATCCACATAAGCCTCATCCACCACGACGACCGACGACGGGTTCGCGGCGACGATCCGTTCGATCTCCGTCAGCGGCAGCGCGTGGCCGGTCGGCGCGTTTGGGTTTGGGAACAGCACGCCGCCTGCGTCGCCAAGATAGTCATCGGCGCGGATGGAGAAGTCGTCCGCCAGCGGCACCACTTCGCACTGCACGCCGTAAAGCCGCGCGTAGGTCGGATAGAAGCTGTACGAGATGTCCGGAAAGCGCAGCGGCTTGTCGTGCTTGAGCAGCGCCTGGAAGACGTGCGCCAGCACTTCGTCCGACCCGTTGCCCGCAAAAACCTGCTCGGGCTGGAGGCCCACCTGCGCGGCCACCGTCTCGCGCAGCCGGCGCGACAGCGGATCGGGATAGCGGCGCAGATTCTCGCCCGTCTCTCCCAGCTCTGCAGAGATCGCGGCCACCACGCGCGGCGACGGCGGGTACGGGTTCTCGTTGGTGTTCAGCTTGATGGGCCGCGCGATGGCCGGCTGTTCGCCCGGGACATAGGGCACGAGTTGCTGAACGATATCGCTCCAGTAACGGCTCACGACTCGACTCCTGATGAGGTGACTATTTTCTAAGCGTGCCCGCAGCGCGATCGACGAATCGAAAAATGCTGGGAAGCTGAATAAGGTTCGGGAATAGGCAGGCCTGCACGTTGCGGCAGAAGCGCGGTTCTGGCGTCGAAAAACCGTACAAGTTGCGTAAATCTTTGATTTTTGGCGCGCCCGGCTGGGATCGAACCAGCAACCCCTGCCTTCGGAGTTTTGGGGACGCCCCGGGACTCTTTATAAATCAAGGCCTTGCGCAACTCGCAACCCGCAAGATCAAGTTAAAACAAGGCTGTGCAGTGTAACGCTAGGCAGGCTCAGGTGAAATCCAGCTACAGTGGCTCCCAAACGAAGAGTAGGGGGAACGCCTATGACGGGCTACATCGCCTGGTGGGGCGCTGCACTTTCGACCTTGCTGGCAGCAATCAAGGTTTGGGAACTGTGGCGTGACCGTTTTCGAATTGACGTTGGCTACGACTTCACCAGCAGCGCCGAAATAGGGAACGAAATACACATCAGGAACTTGGCCGGCCACCCGATCATTCTGTCGTTCTGGGAGCTGGAATTGAACGCTGGTCGTTGGCCGTTCCGCAAAACAGGCTTCCTCATATTTCGTGAGCCGGGTGGAGGGGATATCCGCATAGAGCCCCATTCGACTCACACTTTGCGGTTTCAAGAGGAAAATCATTTTGACTGGGGGTATAAGGCTCTGAACGGACGCCGTATCTATCTTCGACTTCACATCGCCGGTCGCAAGCCACAACGAGTGCTTGTGTATCCGCCACGTCAATCCGTCTTTCGTACCCCCATTTTTAGCAGATAGCGCCGTGTATTATGTTGTAGAGGCTCAGTGCTATCGGAGCTAAAAAATTCAATTTTTTGGGGGCGGTTATGGCAACACAATTTAAGGTCGGAGACACTGTTCAACTGAAGTCCGGCGGTCCCATCATGACCGTACGTTCGCTGCCCGTCCCGGGCCACAATGCGTACTCGTGTCAGTGGTTTGCCGGAAAGAAACTGGAAAGCGGTAGTTTCCCCCTCGAATCGCTTCAACCAGCCCAGAAGGATGACTGATGGAGACCGCCGACACTACGGCGCGTTGGATGCTCGGCCAGCTTGAGAAGGACGATTGCCTTTATCAGGATGATGTTGTCGACTGGTTGATCAAAGCGAAAGCGGAGGACCTTCTCCGCGAGAACAGCGACGGCAATCTCGTCGTAGGCCGCCATGTTCTCGACGCCTTCCGGGCAATCACAGAGACCACAGTCGTGTGGGTGAAGCCTGACCGCTATTGGCGGTGGCGCGTCAAAGAAGATGAGCCTGGCCGAGACGCACGGGGTTAGCTGGAGCTATTTCCCCGGCCATTGACGCAACGCGAACATCCCGAAAACGAAAGATTCCCCCAATGCTTGTCTGCCCGCCCGCCCTCACACATGAGTCGCTGCCGCGGTTCCTCCGTGTTCTGCACCTGGCTTCCGAACTTCAAACCGAGCAGATCGATCTCGATTGCACAGCGCTTCGTTTTGTCGATCCGATGGGTCTGTGCCTGCTGAATCAGTGGTTCCACGATCTTCAGGATAAAGGCCGTCAGGTCCGGCTCAATAATCTGCCGCTGCAAATCGAATCGTTCCTTGCCCGTATGGACCTGTTCCAAGGCATCGATTGTGTTCAGTACGACAACCGCACCGGCGGATACCAGAGAAACGACCTTACGGGGCACGCTATCGAAGTGACTACCGTACGGGATACCGACAGCATCGACCTTGCAGCAGCTCGGGTCGCTGAAGCTGTGGTCTTCGATATTCCGGACATCGATCGCACTCCAGATCCTGACGGCATGGTCGCACCGTTGGCGGAACAATTCACCGAGTTGCTCGAGTACGTCTTCTCGGAGATCCTTGCTAACACAATGCAGCACGGGCGTCGGCGGGGCTGGAATCACGCTCATGCGACCGTTGCCGCGCAGTACTACCCCAGCAGAGGAAAGCTGGCTGTGGCGATCCTAGACAACGGCTGCGGGCTTCTTGAGACACTCCAGACGCATTCGGCGATGGAAGGCGATCGGAGTCATGAAAAGGCTATTGAGATTGCCCTTCGTCCACGGGTCAGCTCAAATCGTGACGGCGAACTGGGACTCGATATGCGGAATCAGGGGATTGGGCTTACCGTTAGCACGCGGATCGCCCTGGCGTCGCAGGGCCAATTTGGCGTGTTTAGCGGGACAGGATGGCGCAAAGCGAACAGCAACGGCCCCACCGCTAGCAAGGCGATACCCTTTTGGCAAGGCACTGGGGTGTACCTGGAGTTTGACCGTAGCACGATGGGCCTTGTCCACAAACATGTCATCGTTCGTGAACTTCCAGGCTTCCAGGAAGTAGGGGCATTGACCTTCGGGTAAAACTCCGTTAATAACGATATCATGGTGTTTAGTGATGCACAGTGATACACAATGATGTTCCCGCAATCACTGAGCACGAGAGCACGTGCCACTTTCAGGTTGTGTGCGAATCACATTTGGAGCCAACATGACAACTCTGCATTTAGCCGAGCGCGCTGCCGCTGGCCGTCTGCTGGGCTCGCGTTATGGCGCTCTTCCGATCCGAGACGAAATTGTTGCGTTGCTTGAGCAACACGACAAAGTAGGGTTGGACTTTGCTGGGACGAACCCCACTCAATCATTCGTGGATGAAATCGTGGGCGTGCTCGTCGTCGAGCGTGGTCCTTCCGTGCTACAGCGGCTCGTTTTTCTGAACTGCAACGAAGACGTCAAGGCAATCTTGCACTTCGTTGTAGGTGATCGTTTGAGCGAGCACAGCGCGGAGTCAGCAGGCGTACTGCACTGATTCCTATCTACTGTCGAGAAAGGGCTGCCTGATGGCAGCCTTTTTCTTTGGGCCGCATACAGCTCGCGCATAAATTTGCATAAGCCCGAGCACGGTGCATTCTCCCCGCCGCAGCCCAACTGCAGGCCAATTAGGGCCTGTATGCAAGTGCATAAAAACCGCTCGATGAAGCAGGCAGGTGAGGCGGGGTCCCAACCGCGCGCGCTGGGCGCTGACCGGGCGAGGCCTGCCCTCTGCCCAGGCCGCGAGCAGCCGCGCCAGAGCGGCGTACGCAGCTCAGGCAGCACGTGCGAGGCCCGGGTCAGGGCAGGAGGTATCGAGGGAAGAGAAGCGAACAGCGGCCCGCTACGGGCCGCCTAAGCGGGTGCCGCCAGCGAGCGCCGGCGGGCGTGGTCAGTGCTGATGCCTGGGTGTTCAGTCGGACGTGCCCAGCTCGTAGGGCGAGAACCGCACGACCTCCTTGCCCAGCCACTGGTTGATCTCCAGCAGCCGGTCCTGCAGCGGCTGCAACTCGTTGCGTGCAAAGACCTTGGCCGCCTTCTCCACATCCCCAAAGCCCCCCGTGTTGTTCGGGATGATGCCCATGAGCTGGGGCGGCACGCGATGCGCGGCGAGCTGGTCGTCGCGCGTCACGTTCTTGATGTTCCAGAACTCATCCTTGGCGGCCACCTCCGACACCGGCAGCAACTGGATGCCGTCCTTCTTGCCGTTCGGCGCGTACATGAACAGGTTGCGGAAGTTGCCCGGCCCCTTGGCGCTCTTCATCGCGTCGCGCAGCTTGTCGACATCGTCCTGGCTGTGCGCCGCGTCGGTCATGTACAGGATGAAGCCCGCGTGGCTGCCGTTCTTGTAGTAGCGCCGGCGGAAGAGCGTGGCCGATTCGTTGAGCAGCGTGGCGTTGGTGGCCGACAGGTATTCCGGCAGGCCGTACACCTCCTGGTTGATGTCCGGCTCCAGCAGGTGACAGATGGACCCGGGCGCGAATTCGTACGGCTCGTGTCCGCCCTGCACAAAGAAGTAGGTCGACAGGTCCAGGCCTCTGCGTACGTACTTGGCCAGCGGCGCCTCCAGCGCCATGGTGGTGCCGGCCACGCTTACGCGCTCTTCCAGGTAGGCGTTGCCGAACACCTGCAGGTCCAGCACCAGGCGCGCGAAGGTTGCGCGCGAGAGCAACGGGTGCGGGATGAAGGTCGACACCAGGATGTTGCGCTTCACGTAGATGGCCGAGCTGTGGTGTGTGGCCGCGCGAAACATCCGCGCCAGCCCATCGAGCGAGAGCGGCGGCTCGTACCACTTGCCCATACGCATGCATTCCACGTAGTCGAGCAGTTCGCGCCGATCCAGCACCTCGGTCGGCTCGCCAAACGAAAACACCTCGGCCTGGGCGGCGCGGTCGGCGTGCTGCGTGGCGGGCGGCTGATCAGCGGACGTGCGCGCAGGCGCGCGGTACGGTCGGTGTGTGCGGCTCTTCTTGCTCATGAGAATTCCAGGAAGCTGGTATTGGTCGAGGTCGCGCCTTCGATCGGTTCGTTGGAAAGCGCGTGCATGGTTGCCCACGCCAGGTCGGCGTGGCTGATGTCTTCGGAGCGGCCGGCCTGGTAGGTGACGCGGCCACCTGATGCGGTGACGGTCTTCTTGATGGCCATGAACGACGCGGCGAGGTCCGTCCAGCCGGCGTCGAATTCGAGGCGTCCTTTGCTGATCACGTCGTAGGCCTTGAGCACCAGCGCCGTCTTCACTTCGACGCTGTAGGTGTAGCCACGCGCGTCGGGCCGCACCTTGGTGACGAGCTTGTAGACCGCGTCGCCGATGCCAGTGCGGTCGATGCCGATGTGGGCCACGTTGTAGCGCGCGCACACGCGCAGGATGGCCTGGGCCTGTTCCTCGTAGTCCATGCCGCGAAACTGGTGCTTCTCCAGCACGCGGAACTTGCCACCGGCCACCATCGGCGGCGCCACCACGACAAGCGCAGCGCTGTCTCCGCCCCCGCCGTTCGGGTCGTAGCCGACCCACACGGGCCGATTGCCGAAGGGGCGCGGTGACCAGTGGCGGAAGTCTTCCCACGCCTCCCAGCTATCGACCATGCAGCGCATGAGCAGCGAGAGCGGGAACACCGACGCGTTGTCATCGATGAACCCGCACATGAGCAGGTTCTCGAACTCCAGCGCGCTGTATTCCAGACGTAACTGATCGATGTCGAACAGGTTGCAGCCACCGCGCAGCGCGTCTTCCACCGTCACGATCTGGCGCCACTGGCCATCGGCGCAGCGCAGGCCTGCGGCCAACGCCGCGTGGCTCACGTCGACCTTGATCTGGTCTTCCTTCTTGCGCCCGCGATTGAAGAGCGTGCCCGACCAGAACGGATAGGCCTCGTGCCCCAGGCTGGAGGGCGTGGAGAAGTACGTCTGCCGCCAGTGCTTGTGGATCGCCATGCCGGAGGCGACCTTGCGCAGCTCCTGGAAGCGCGGCACCCAGAAGTACTCGTCGAAATACAGGTTGCCGTGGTAGCTCTGCGCGGTGCGCGCGTTGGTGCCCAGGAAATACAGCGTCGCGCCATTGGGCAACACCATCGGATCGCCCTTCAACTCCACGCCGGCGGCGTCCTTGGCGAATTGCACGATGTACTGCTTGAAGACGTGCGCCTGGGCCTTGCTGGCCGACAGAAAAATCTGGTTGCGCCCCGTGGTCAGCGCATCAATGAGCGCCTCACGCGCGAAGTACCACGTGGCACCAATCTGCCGGCTCTTGAGCAGGTTGCGGATGCGCTCAGTGCGGCCTGCCTCGTACCACGTGCGCTGGTAGTCGAACATCGCGTCGTGAAACGCGGTCACCAGCGTCTTCTGTTCGTCCTCGCTGATCGCGTTGCGCTCCGCCTTCTTGCGTGGCCCCGCATTGCGGTTCGCCACCTTCGGGTTGAGGTCGGTCTCGTTGCCGCCGTCGCGGTACCGCTCACGGCGCGCCAGGCTGTTGAGCTGGCGGTTGAGCAGGTCGATTTCCTTGAAGTCGCGCCCTTCCTTCTGCTCCTTGGCGACCAGCCGCATCAACCGCTCTTCGATGGTGAGCGCCACACGCTCGTCGGGCGTCGTCTCGGCCCACTGATCGCGCCGCTTCCAACTGTGCACCGTCATCGCCTTGACGCCGAGCATTTCGGCGATGCGCGCGACGCGATAGCCCTGCCAATAGAGCGTGCGTGCGATACGGCGCGGGTCCTTTTCCGGGTCGATCGAGAGCGTGGCGATGGGCGGCAGTGTAGTCATGCCGCCACGCTACCGGTCACGCGCGCGCGTGCCACGCGGTTCCTGTTGTGGCGCGGGTTTCCACAACAACAACGCGTTGCCCGCGTGGGTGTCGGCGCCCAAGATGGCACCACACCCGAACACCGAAACCAGATCCACCCGAGAGGAAAAACCATGGCGACCAAGGCACCCAAGTTCTTCCGCATTGCGACCGAAGGCGCAACCAGCGACGGCCGTGTCATCGACCGCGAAACGCTGGTCCAGATGGCCAAGAACTACGACCCCAAGGTGTACGCAGCGCGCATCAACCTGGAGCACATCCGGGGCTATGACCCGGCCGGTCCATTCCGCGCCTACGGCGACATCACCGCGCTCAAGACCGAAGAGCAGGACGGCAAGATGCGCCTGCTGGCGCAGATCGACCCGACGCCCGAGCTGGTGGCACTGACCAAGGCACGCCAGAAGATTTATTCCTCCATGGAGGTGAGCCCCGACTTTGCGGACACGGGCGCGCCTTACCTGGTCGGCATGGCCGTCACCGACAACCCGGCAAGCCTCGGCTGCGAGGTCCTGCAATTCAGCGCGAGCGCCAAGGTGAACCCGCTGGCCGCGCGCAAGCAGGACCCGGACAACGTCTTCTCGGAGGCCGTGGAAGTCGACCTGGACTTCACACCGCCCACCACCTACACGCCCGTGGGCGCGCCGTCAGGCTTTGCAGAATCGATCAAGCGCCTCTTCTCCCGGCAGGACAAGACGGACGCCAACGCCGACGCACGCTTCTCCGAAGTCGAGAGCGCGGTGCAGACCGTTGCGCAGGAAGTGCAAGGCCTGGGCGAGAAGGTCGACAAAGCGCTCCAGGGCTTTGGCGATCAACTGAGCGCCATCACCGCGCAGGTGTCCGAGCGCGACAAGGCCTTCAGCACGTTCAAGAACCAACTGGAAACCACCCCGGCCTATAGCGCCCGACCGCCCGCCACAGGCAACGGCGGCAGCGGCAACACGGCCCCCATCACCACTGACTGCTGACCCGGCCACCGGACGCAGCACCACCTGATTCATCCAGATCCTCCACCGGAGTCAACACCATGCGAAACGATACCCGCCGCCTGTTTGCGGCTTACACGGGCGAAGTGGCCAAGCTCAACGGCGTCGACCGTGTCGACGTGAAGTTCTCGGTCGAGCCGAGCGTGCAGCAGCGCCTGGAAACCAAGATCCAGGAATCGAGCCAATTCCTCTCCAAGGTCAACGTCTACGGCGTGCCGGAGCTGGAAGGCGAGAAGCTGGGCCTGGGCGTTTCCGGGCCGGTGGCGAGCACCACCGACACGACCAAGCAGGACCGCCAGACCTCCGATCTGTCGACGCTGGATGGCCGTCGCTATCGCTGCGAGCAGACCAACTCGGACACACACATCACGTACCAGAAGCTGGACGCCTGGGCCAAGTTCCCGGACTTCCAAACGCGCATCCGTGACGCGATCATCAAGCGCCAGGCGCTGGACCGCATCATGATCGGCTTCCACGGTGTCAAGCGTGCGGCCACCTCCGATCGCGCAACTAACCCGATGCTGCAGGATGTGAACAAGGGGTGGCTGCAGAACCTGCGCGAGCAGGCACCGCAGCGCGTCATGACGCACGACGAAAAGAACGCCGACAAGATCGTCATCGGTGGCGCGGGCGCGCAGTACGAGAACCTGGACGCGCTGGTGTTCGACCTGGTGAACCACCTCGTCGAGCCGTGGTATGCGGAAGACCCGGAGCTGGTGGTGGTGTGCGGCCGCCAACTGCTTGCCGACAAGTACTTCCCGATCATCAACCAGAACCACCGCCCCACCGACAGCCTGGCCGTGGACCTGATCGTGAGCCAGAAGCGCATTGGCAACATGCCGGCCGTGCGCGTGCCGTTCTTCCCGGCCAATGGGCTGCTGGTGACGCGCCTGGACAACCTGTCGATCTACTATCAGGAGAGCGCCCGCCGCCGCACCATCGTGGACAACGCGAAGCGTGACCGCATCGAGAACTACGAGTCGAGCAACGACGCGTATGTGATTGAAGACCTCGGCTGCGCCGCGATGGCCGAGAACATCACGGTAACTGCGCAATGACGACGCCCGCACGCAACCATTTCATGCGTGTGTCGGCCGCCCTGGCGGCGGCCGATGAGGATGCGCGCCCGCTGCGCCATGCGAACGGCTACGAGCTCATGCTCGCGCAATTGGCCGAACACCGCCGCCAGCTCAAGCTGGTGCAGTCGGTGGCGCGCAAGGCGGAGGTCAAGCGCCGCATGCTGCCCGAGTACGCCGCCTGGGTAGAAGGCGTGCTGGCTGCTGACGCAGGCCTGCAGGATGAAGTCCTCATGACGGTGATGGTGTGGCTCATCGATGTGGGCGACTTCGCCGGTGCCCTGCCGCTCGCCGCCTACGCGATCCGCCACAAGCTGGCGATGCCTGACCAGTACCAGCGCACCACGGCCTGCCTCATCGCCGAAGAGGTTGCCAACTATGCGATCGGCCAGGCCACCGCCGGCGGCCCGGTCGACGTGGAATCGGTGGACCGCGTGCTGCGCCTGGTCGAGCAGGAAGACATGCCCGACGAGGTACGCGCCAAGCTCCACAAGGCGCTCGCCTACGGCGTGCTGGCCCTGCTCGACAAGAACTTCAAGGGCGACGCGCAAGCGACGCGGCAACTGGCCTTGACGCACCTGCGCCGGGCGCTTGAGCTGCACGACAAGTGCGGCGTGAAAAAGGACATCGAGCGCGTCGAGCGCGACATCAAGAACGCAGCCCCGCCCGGTGCCCAGGAGGGCAACGGCAAAGGCTGACACCGAGCGTGACCCCGCGCATCAGGCGGCACGGGGCAGTCTTCCGGCATGCCGCGAAGCCTTGCCCCGTCCACCGCCTCCCCATTCACTGAGCCCATGTCTTCATTCATCGCAGCCGCACCCGTGCCCGCGCCGGCACAACCCGGCGGGGAGCCGATCGGCAACGACGGCTTCTTCCCCGATATCGACGTCGACCAGGCGTACGCCGCCATGCGCCTGGACGGCACCGTTACGCCGCAGCGCCTGCGCGCCTCGCTGGTGGAGGCCGTGATTTCGGTGAACGCCGAGCTGGAGGCCTGGAAGGTGGCGCAAGTGTCGTTCGGCCGGTTGACGCTGGCCGATGTGCCGGCGCCCAAGATCGACGGCCAAAGCGCCCACCTGCACCGCTACCACCGCGCCGTGCACTGCATGGCGGCCGCCTGGTTGATCGAGCGGTACCGGACCATCGACGCGACGGCCACGGGCGACCGCAAGGCCGAGGCCGAGAACCTGGGCGTCGATGACCTGCGCCGCGATGCGCGCTGGGCCATCAGTGACTTGATGGGCGTCGCGCGCACGACCGTGGAACTCATCTGATGCGTGTACGGGCCATCCAGGGCGACACGGTGGACGCCATCTGCCAGCGGGTCTATGGCCGCACGGCGGGCGTCACCGAGGCCGTCCTGGCTGCCAACCCGGGCATTGCCGATCTGGGGCCGATCCTGCCGCACGGCACCGAGCTCGACATGCCCGACATTTCCCCGCAGCCGGCCGTGCAAATGGTCCAGCTCTGGGACTGACCCCAAGGAACCCACATGGCCGAACCCATTTCCACCAGCTCCACCGCCACGCTCGCTGTGACGGGCGCCGGGGCGCTGTCCATCCTGCTGCCCGGTGTCGACCCGGGCGCCGTGCTCGGTGCCTTCGCCGGCGCCGCTGTGTTCGTGCTCAACAGTGGCGAGCTCGGCACCGTCAAGAAGCTTGGCTTCCTGGCTGCATCCATCGTGGCGGGCCTGCTGTCCGCACCACTGGCCGCCGCGCTCATCGCCCGGGCGCTGCCGTCCAACACCGAAGTGAGCCACGCCGTGGGGGCGCTGGTGGCCTCCGCCGTGGTGGTGAAGCTGCTGCTGGCCCTGATCCGCCTGGCCGACAACAGCGACCGGCTGGGGGCCATCTTCAAGGGCATCACGGGCAGTAGCGGCAATAGCGACAAGGGAGGCAACCCATGAAGGCCTTGTTCATCGTGCAGGCGGTGTTGTGCGCGTTGATCGCGTTGCGCCTGCTGCTCTTCAAGCGTGAGGGCGCCGCGCACCGGCCGTGGGCGTCACGCCTGGCCTATGGCCTGGTGGTGCTCACGGGCGCCGTCACCATCGGCGTGCTGTTCGGCCGCTACGACTGGGCGCTGCTCGCACAGAACGGCATCACGGCCGTGCTGTGTGTGGCGGTCTTTGCTGTGCGCGGCAACGTGGTCGAGCTCTTTCGCATGGGCGGGACGGATTCGTCCTGCGTGGTGCGCTTTCTGCGGAGGTTGTCATGACGATTCTGAAACAAGGCAGCCTCGGCGCCGAAGTGCGCGAGCTGCAGCGCATGCTGGCGGTCAAGGGCTTCAACGTGCCGGACACCAGCGAATACGGCCCAGACACAGCCGCCGCCGTGCGGGCCGCGCAGGCGCGCTTTGGGCTGGTGGTCGACGGCATTGCTGGCCCCAAGACCCTGCAGGCGCTGCAGGACGGCGTACGCAGTCCGCGCCTGCTGACCGATGCCGACTTGATCGCGGCGGCTGACACGCTGGGCGTACCGGTTGCGGCGGTCCGTGCTGTCAATGAGGTGGAGAGCCGGGGCAATGGCTTCCTGCCTGATGGCCGCCCCGTGATTCTGTTTGAGCGGCACGTGATGTACGACCAGCTCAAGAAGGCCGGCCGCGATGCCGATGCACTGGCGCTGCAGTTCCCTAACGTGGTCAATAAGGTGCGTGGCGGCTACGTCGGCAAAGCGGGCGAGTACATGCGCCTCGCCCAGGCCATCCAGATCGACGAAACCTGCGCCCTCTCTTCCGCGAGCTGGGGTCTGTTCCAGATCATGGGTTATCACGCCCGGCGCCTGGACTATCACGACGTGCAGGACTTCGTGACCGCCATGCGCACCAGCGAGGCGGCCCAGCTCGAGGCCTTCGTGCGCTTCATCGCTGCGGACCCCGTGCTCCAGAAGGCGCTTGCCGGCAGGAAGTGGGCGACCTTCTCCGCCGGCTACAACGGCCCGGCCTACAAGGCCAATCTGCACGACGTGAAGCTCGAGCGCGCGTTCGAGCGCTACCAGGCCGACGAGGCGGTGGCCGCATGAGCCGCGCCGCCCTCATCGGCGTGCTGCTGCTCGCCACCGCTGCCCTGGCCTGGTGGGCCACGCACAGCTACGTCACCGCCATCGATCGCGCCAAGAAGGCCGAGACGGCCGCCAGCGAGCTGCGCACGCAGCTCAAGAACGCCAAGGGCGCCACGGTCACCGTCACGCAGTACGTGGACCGTGAGCGCGTCATCCGCCTCAAGGGCGACACCATTGTGAAGGAGGTCCCTCGCTATGTTCCGATCGAAGCTGACGCTGCCTGCGCTGTGCCTCGTGGCTTTGTGCGGCTGCACGACGCCGCAGCCGCCGGCGCAGTGCCAGATCCAAATCCCGGAGGTATTAATGCGGCCCCCTCGGGCGTTGCGCTCTCTGCCGTCGCCAGCACCGTTGCCGGCAACTACACCGACAGCCTCGCCAACAGCGAGCAATTGAAGACGCTGCAGCAGACCTTGCGCGACCAGGGCGTGGCGATCATCGGCGAGGCCAGCGCACCATGATGAAGGCCACCAGCCTGCGCGAGGCCTTGACGGCGGCCGTGCCGCACCTGGCCGCGCACCCCGATGCGCTGCACGTCTTTGTGGATGAGGGAAACGTGGTCGGCACCGGCGCGCGAACGCTCGGCTTCGAGTATCGGTACACGCTGACCCTCATCGTGACCGACTACCCGCACAGCGCTGACACGATCGTCGTGCCCGTGCTGGCCTGGTTGCGCACCAATCAACCCGACACCTTCACCAACCCGGACAAGCGAGAAGACGCCTTCAAGTTCGAGGCGGAAATCCTCAACCACACCACGGTCGACATCTCCATCAAGCTGAAGCTGACCGAGCGGGTGACCGTCAAGGTGCAAGACGCCGGCTACCAGGTGGAGTACCACCCCGAGCCCATCAACGCGGAGGATGATCCGGCGAGCTGGAGGCCTGTGTGAGCGGGCTGCACGCGCTCGATGCCCACTTGGCCAACCTGTTGGCCAAGCTGGACGCTCCGCAGCGGCGCCTGCTGGCCCGCGCCATCGCGGTCGAGCTGCGCCGGCGCCATGCCGCGCGTATCGCCGCGCAGCGCAACCCGGACGGCAGCGCCTACGCGCCCCGCAAGCCGCAGTTGCGGCACAAGCGCGGCCGCATCCGCCGCACGATGTTCTCGCGCCTGCGCATGGCGCGTTATCTCAAAGCCCAAGCCGACCCCAACACCGCCGTGGTGACCTTCGCCGGCACCGCGCAGCGCATCGCCACCGTGCACCACTTCGGGCTGCGCGATCGCGTCAACAAGAACGGGCTCATGGCCCAGTATCCGGCGCGGGAATTGCTCGGCCTCGATGCCGCCGATATCGATGCCGTTACCGAAATGGTGGTGCGGCATGTCCTCTGATGTCTTCGCCCAAAAAGGAAGCCAAGCACCGGGGGGGATGCTTGGCTCATAGAGGGGCTGGAGGACATCCCCAAGATCGGGTGCCGCGCGAAATGAACAAAGACGACTCGCGGGGCGCGCGCGACCAATTGACCATATCGCTATCCGGCTCGCATAGAACAGTCTCAAAAAAGGTTCGTCAGACATTTCTGTGGAATCCACCATTGCGGCGGCGGATCCGGTTCAGATCGACCTTCGCGCGATCAAACAGCGCATTTCTAAAAAGGCGCAGGACGATTCATACCAGCCGCAGCGTGTCTGCCGGTCAGTAAGGTGCCAGTTGACTCAAGCGGATGCTCGCTTCTCATGGTCTCGGCTCAGTGTGAGCTAAGTCTGTCTCCGTACGTTCTCCACTGTGCAAATGGCTGCACCCTTCTGGAGGAACACCATGTACCGCTACACCAAACTATCCCTACTGGCAATTGCCATCGCCGCAACCGGCGCGGTCGCCTACGCCGCCAATAACCGCATGGAAAACGACGCCATGGCGATCACCAAGGCGAAGATTCCGCTTACTCAGGCCATCACCGTGGCGGAGCAGCATGCCAACGGCAAGGCCTCACGCGCCGAGTACGGGAACTCGAAGCAGGGGTGGGTCTATGACGTAGAGGTCACCAGCGGCGCCAAGGTCTTCGATGTCCGAGTCGATGCCGACAAGGGCACGATCATCTCGTCCGCCGAGGACAAGGCGGATCACGACGATGACCACGACAAGCGGGACTGATTCGCCCACAGCATGGCCGGATCGTCCTCCTATGAGGCGATCCGACCCGGAGTTTTCATGGAATCACTCAACCAAACATTGTTTCTCTGGCTCAATGCACCGGAGCATCCCAGCGCTTTGGCGCTCAGGCTCGCCGTCTTTCTTGCCGAGCGGCTGATCTGGGCTGCGCCGCTCGTGACAGGTATCGGCTGGCTGCGTGGCAGCGAAGGCACCCGCAAGGCCATGCTCGTCGCAACCGCGTCGGGATTACTGGGCCTTCTCATTAACCAGGCCATCGGACTGGCCTGGATGCACCCTCGGCCTTTCATGATCGGCTTGGGACACACCCTCCTCCCTCATGCTGCCGATTCGTCTTTCCCAAGCGATCATCTGACGCTGTGGTGGGCGGTTGCCTTCAGTCTTTCGTTGCAACGAGGCCAACGCAGCACAGGCGTGGTTTTGGCTTTGTTGGGCCTCCCTATCGCCTGGGCGCGCATCTACCTTGGAGTGCACTTCCCATTCGACATGCTCGGAGCCGGTGCCGTCGCCGTGCTCTGTGCCTGGCTGACGTTGCGTGGAGCACGCTGGTATATGGAGCCGAGTTACCAACTCGCCACCGGAATCCATCGCCGGCTTTTCGGCGGGTTGATCGCACTCGGATGGGTGCGCAAGTGATCCTATGGGCGGGCTAAGTCAGCCTGTCCAAACTGCCGGCAAACCATTTCACCCCGGCAGGAGAACACCATGAATAAATTGCCCACGATCAGCGCCCCAGGGTGGCTCAATAAAGTCCCGGAAGTCGCGCTGTCGTTCTGGATCATCAAGATTATGTCCACCACGGTGGGCGAGACGGGAGCCGATTTCCTGGCCGTCAATGCAGGTTGGGGCCAAGGCGTGACTCGAACCGTCATGTCGGCGCTGTTGGCGGCCGCCTTGTTCATGCAGTTGCGTACCCGCCGCTATACCCCATGGATCTACTGGCTGACGGTGGTACTGGTCAGCGTGGTCGGCACCCAGATCACCGATCTGCTGACCGATGGTCTTGGCGTCAGCCTGTATATCAGCACCTCGGCGTTCGCCGTGGCACTCGCCGCGATCTTCTTCGTCTGGTATCGGGTCGAGCGCACCCTGTCCATTCACGACATCGTGACGCGCAGCCGGGAGCTGTTCTATTGGGCTGCCGTCCTCTGCACGTTTGCGCTGGGCACGGCTGCTGGCGATTTGGCGACCGAGGCATTGGGCTTAGGCTTTATCTGGGGCGCCGTGGCGTTCGGTGTGCTGATTGGCATCACCTATGCCGCTTGGCGCATGGGGGGCAACGCGGTGCTGACCTTCTGGATCGCCTACATCTTGACCCGTCCATTCGGGGCCGCACTCGGCGACTTGCTCACGCAGGCCAAGACTTATGGCGGCCTTGGCATGGGTGCCATGTGGACAAGTGCCTTGTTCCTCACGGTGATTGTCATGCTGGTGGCCGTGGCGCAGATCGGCATGAATGGACGCCGATCGGCCCAGTTCGTCGAATAACCCTTTTTGCTCTACACAAGGAGAAGACATGTTCATGCAGCACTCAATCGCTCGCCCGGTTGCCGCCATTTCGGCCGCGGTGCTCTTGGCCCTCGCGGCGGGTTGTTCCAAATCTGGCGATCAAATCAACGCAAGCTCGGCATCAACTGCACCAGCCCAGACGGTCTCGGCTTCGGAAGGCAAGACTGCCTCCAAACTCGGCGACCTGTCGGCTTTCCGTAGCATCGCCACCGATGTTGCCGCCATCGTTGACAAGGGCAATCTGCCTGCTGCCAAGGCCCGCATCAAGGACTTGGAAGTCGCATGGGACTCGGCCGAGGCTGGTTTGAAACCACGAGCAGCCGATGATTGGCATGCGCTCGACAAGGCCATCGACAAGTCGCTTGCGGCGCTCCGTGCCGACACGCCGAGCCAAGCCGACTGCAAGGCAGCAATGGCCGCCCTGCTGAAAGCCTTCGACACGCTCGAAGGCAAAGCCTGAACCGTGAGCGTGCCCCATGAAAACATCCACTGAACACGCGCTTGCCAAGGTGCCCGAAGTTACGCTGGGCTTCTGGCTCATCAAGATTGCCGCCACGACGCTCGGCGAAACCGGCGGCGATGCCGTCTCGATGTCCATGAATCTGGGCTACCTGGTCGGCACGGCCATCTTCGCGGCGATCTTCCTAGCTGCCGTAGTCGCACAGGTCAAGGCTAAGGGCTTCCACCCCTTCCTGTACTGGACGACCATCATCGCCACAACCACGGTCGGCACGACGTTGGCCGATTTTGCAGATCGATCGCTGGGAATCGGGTACGCTGGCGGTTCGAGCTTGCTGCTGGCCTTGCTGCTCTGCTCGCTCTTCGTCTGGTACCGCACCCTCGGCTCCGTGTCGGTGAGCACGATCAGCTCGCCCAAGGCAGAAGCCTTCTACTGGCTGACAATCATGTTCTCCCAAACGCTGGGCACCGCGTTGGGCGACTGGACGGCTGATACGGCGGGGCTGGGATACACAGGTGCGGCCGTCGTGTTCGGCGGCCTGCTCGCGCTGGTCGTGGCGACCTACTACTGGACGAGCGTGTCCCGCACGCTGCTGTTCTGGGCAGCGTTCATCCTGACTCGCCCGCTAGGTGCCGTGGTCGGGGATTTTCTGGACAAGCCGCTGAGCGCAGGTGGTCTGGCGTTGAGCCGCTATTCGGCATCGGCCGCACTGCTGGCCTTCATGGTGACCGCGATCTTGATGTTCCGGCAGCGGGCAGCCAGGACCGCACATTGAACAACGATTGAGCGGAGGGGCAATGCGGGTACTGCTGGTCGAAGACGATCCCATGATCGGTGAGGCGATCCAGGGCGCATTGAAGGATGCGTCTTACGCTGCCGATTGGGTGAAGGACGGACAGACAGCACTCACGACGCTGGGCTGCCAGCACTACGATCTGGTGCTGCTCGACCTTGGTCTGCCCGGCAAGGATGGGCTGGATGTCCTAGCCAGCATCCGGGCCAAAGACAACCCGATTCCCCTGCTAATAATCACAGCCCGTGATGGCCTGGGTGACCGTCTGCGCGGCCTTGATGGCGGGGCCGACGACTATCTGTCCAAGCCCTTTCAGATGGCGGAGCTGCTGGCCAGGATGCGTGCTGTTCTGCGCCGCAAAGGTGGCACGGCAGCACCCGTGCTCAGCAACGGCGTGGTGATGCTCGACCCGGCCACCAAAGAGGCTTGCGTCAACGATGGCTCCCAAGTGCAATTGTCGAACCGCGAGTTCTCGCTGCTGCAAGCCTTGCTGGTTCGGCCTGGTGCCATCCTTTCGCGCAGCGAGCTGGAGGATCGCATCTATGGATGGGGGGAAGAGGTAGAAAGCAATGCCGTCGAATATCTGATCCACGCATTGCGGCGCAAGCTGGGCAGCGAGGTCATCAAGAACGTCAGGGGGGTCGGATGGATGGTCTCAAAAGGCGCTTGAACGAGTCCGTTCAGCTCAAGCTGTCCTTCACCCTGTCGCTGGCCATTCTCGTGGTGGCCATTGTGGCGGGCGTGTTCTCGTTCCTGTCCGCCTTCGATGAAGCCCATGAACTACAGGACGATGTATTGCGCCAGGTGGCGCAGCTCATGGATCGTCAGCGTCTGTCCCCTGCCGTGCCGCCCACCGATGCTCGTCTCAAGGATGCTGATGAAGAATCACGCGTGATCGTCCAGCGCTTGGGAGCGGTCAACCCCTCTACGGTAGGCGTGGACGCAGGAGGCGTGCTCCCGCTCCCGGCGACTTTGGCAGATGGATTGCAAACGCTGGAGGTGGGGGGCGAGACGTTTCGCGTGCTGGTCAAGACCACGGCGAGCGGCGAACGCATTGCTGTGGCTCAGGAGTCCGGCTTCCGCAATGAAATTGCTCGTGACGGAGCGCTGCGCACGGTGATGCCTTTCTTGATTCTCGTGCCGGTGCTGCTATTGATCGTCGCAGACCTAGTTCGCAAGCTGTTCCAGCCCATTGCGGCGCTTTCCAAGGAAATCGACCAGCGCGCCGAGCAGGAACTGCATCCCGTCGAAGACCGCCACCTTCCTGTCGAGGTGCGCCCGTTTGCTGTGGCGATCAATCGCCTGCTCGTTCGTGTCGGCCAGTCAATGGACTCCCAACGGCGCTTTGTGGCGGATGCCGCGCACGAGCTGCGCTCGCCGCTGACCGCGCTGTCGCTACAAGCCGAGCGGCTGGCCAATGCTGAAATGTCCGACCTCGCGCGCGAACGACTCACTGTGTTGCGCCAAGGGATCGAGCGCGGCCGGAGCCTGCTGGATCAACTTTTAACCTTAGCCAAAGCGCAGTCGGCCACCGACGTGCCGAAGTCGCCAGTATCCGTTCAGGCAATCTACCGCCGCGTATTGGAAGACCTCATGCCGCTGGCCGAGGTTAAGCACATTGACATCGGAATCGAAGGCACGCAGGACGCCGAAGTTTGGGCCAGCGAGATGGACATGATCGCTGTGGTCAAAAACCTGGTCGATAACGCCATCCGGTACACGCCGCAGGGAGGGAGAGTTGATCTTTCGGTGGAAGTTGCTGGCAGTAGCATCAAGCTGTTCATTCAAGACAACGGACCCGGCATCCCGCAGGTAGAAAGAGACCGAGTTTTTGATCCCTTCTACCGCACGCTAGGCAGCAAGCAGGTAGGTTCTGGGCTAGGGCTTTCCATCGTCCATACGATCGCCAGGCGCCTCGGCGCGGAGATTCAGCTCGACTACGTAGATGAAACTCTGGAAACCGGCTTGAGGGTTACCGTTATTTTTCTGTCGAAGTAGAGAGTTGCAAAACGGAATGACGGATAAAAATTCTGCCGACGGGAAGCGATAAGGACGCTTCCTAGCGTGAGTTTTTGCGGTGCTGCGATCATCTCGCTAGCTCTGATCCGATATGTCCGCATTGGGTCGGCATGCATCAACTACGTTTCGTCGGTTTTGGGGACGCACTCGGGAACGTAGCCCATCTCTCAAGGTGTACGAGGTACTGCTTTTTATCGTCACCGTGAATCCAATGACAGCCTGGAACAGGTCCGGTAACCCCCATCTTGTTGTACCTTTAGGTGGCACAACAGGGCAGACGTGACGCGCCCGCGCGCGCACGGCACGCTGCGGATATGGATACCGCAGAACTCGCCCGCCTCTTAGAAAACCTCATCCGCACCGGCACTGTTGCCGAAGTGCGCCACACCCGGCCGCCGGCCGTGCGCGTGCGCACCGGTGGCATCACCACGACATGGCTGCCGTGGTGCGAAGACCGCGCCGGCGGCACACGCACCTGGAACCCGCCAACCGTTGGCGAGCAGGTCGTGCTGCTATGCCCGAGCGGCGACCTGTCCAACGGCATCGTGCTGTGTGCCATCCCATCGGATGATGCCGACGTGCCGAGCCACGACGGCAATCAGACCGTGACCCTGTACCCGGACGGTGCATGGACCGCCTACGACCACGGCGCGGGCCTGTTGTCTGTACACGAGGTCAACACCGTGTTCCTGGAGGCCGCCACTAGCGTGCTGGTGAAGTGCCCCGACACCACCTTCGACGGCAACGTGACCGTCAAGGGCAACACCACGATCCAAGGCCTGCTCGCGTTCCAGAACGGTATTGCCGGCCAGGGCGGTGACAACGGCAACGTCATCAGGGGCGACCTCACGCACCAGGACGGCAAGCTGTCGTCCAACGGTGTGGTGCTCGACAACCACGGTCACGGTGCCGTGCAGCGCGGTGGTGACTGGACGGAGGGCACCGAATGAGCGGCTTGAACACCGCCACCGGCCGCATCATTCGTGACCTCGCCCACATCTGGCAATCGGTGCGCGACATTCTCACGACACCGATCGGCTCGCGCGTGATGCGCCGCGACTACGGCTCGCTCATTCCCGAACTGATCGACCAGCCGATGAACCCGGCCACGCGCCTGCGCCTGATGTCCGCATCCGTCTCGGCATTGGTGCGCTGGGAGCCGCGTCTGCGCATCTCGTCGGTGCAGTTCTCCGTCGACGCCAAGGGGGCCGCGGTCATCGACATTGAGGGCGAACGCATCGACGGGCCGCGACGCGAAGCCGTGCGCAATCTGACCATCCCGCTGCGAGGCTGACCATGGGTGCCCTGATCGACCTCTCGCAACTGCCGCCGCCCAACGTGGTGGAACCGCTCGACTACGAAGCACTCCTTGCAGAGCGCAAGGCCGCGCTGATCGCGCGCTACCCGGCAGAGAAGCAAGCCGAGATTGCGGCCGTGCTGGCGCTCGAATCCGAGCCGCTGACCAAGTTCCTGCAGGAGTCCGCCTACCGCGAGCTGCTGCTGCGCCAGCGCATCAACGAAGCCGCCCGCGCGGTGATGCTGGCCTACGCCGAGGGCGAAGACCTGGAGCACATCGCCGCGCTCTTCGGGGTGCAGCGCCTGGTCATCAAACCGGCCGACCCGATCGCCGGGACACCAGCCGAGATGGAGAACGACACCGACCTGCGCCTGCGCGTGCAGCTCGCGCCGCAGTCGTTCTCGGTGGCCGGCCCGGAAGGCGCGTACCGCTCGCACGCGCGCGCTGCGGACGGCCGCGTCCTGGATGCGTCAGCCACCAGCCCAAAGGAGGGCGAGGTGCGCGTCACGGTGCTCTCGCGCGAAGGCGACGGCACGGCCACCCCCGATCTGCTCGCCAAGGTCGAAGCCGCCTTGCGCTCGGAAGACATTCGGCCGCTGACCGACTACGTGACCGTGCAGTCGGCTGCGATCCTTCCCTACGATGTGGTGGCGATCCTCCACCTCTTCCCCGGGCCTGACTCCAGCGTCGTGGTGGCCGAAGCACTCAGGCGCCTGGCGATCTACGTGGAGGCCTGCCATCGCCTGGGCCGCGTGGTGGCCCGCTCAGGCCTGGATGCTGCGCTGCACGTGGCAGGCGTTGAGCGCGTCGAATTGCTGTACCCCGCCGAAGACATCCGCGCGGATCTCACCCAGGCCCCGTATTGCATTGGTGTCGATGTCAAAACGGGAGCCCAGCGTGCGTAGCTTGTTGCCACCGAACGCAACGGAGCTGGAGCGCAATGCCACGGCCGTTGCCGGCGTCATCAGCGATCTGCCAGTGCCGCTGCGCACCCTCATCGACCCGGACACCATTCCCGCGCACCTGCTGCCGTGGCTGGCCTGGCACCTCGGCATCGACGCCTGGAAGGACTACTGGCCCGAGCAGGTCAAGCGCGCCCGCGTGCGCGCCGCGATCCCGATTGCGCGCAAGAAGGGCACGGCCGCAGCGGTGCGCGAAGTCGTGGCGTCCTTTGGCGGCAACATCGCGCTGCGCGAGTGGTGGCAGATGGAGCCCAAGGGCCGGCCGTACACCTTCGAGCTGGTGATGACGGTCAGCGAGCGCGATGACATCCCGTCGACGGCGGATTTTGTGGCCGACATCGTGGCCGAGATCGATCGCACCAAGCCCGTGCGCGCGCACTACACCTTCACCCAGGGCTTCAACCGACGCGGAGGCATCGGCGTTGCCGCCGGTATCCGCCCCGCCCTCTACGTTCGCCTCTCACTCACGGATGCCTGACATGGCTGGAGCACTTCTCAACATCACCGACGCTGGTCGCGCCGCACTCGTCAGCAACGACCACACCGCCACCAAGGTGTGTCGCGTCATGCAGATTGGCCTGGCCAACGCCCCCTTCCAGTTCGACCCCGGCATGACGGTCATGCCCAATGAGATCAAGCGCGTCTATACGATGGCGGGCGAGAACGTGGCACCCGACACGATCCACGTCACGATCCGCGATGACAGTGCGGATCAGTTCACGCTTTACGGATTCGGCCTGTACCTGCAGACCGGTGTGCTGCTGGGCGTGTACTGCCAAACCACACCCATCATGGAGAAATCCCCGATGGCCATGCTGATGTTGGCCGCTGATGTGGTGTTCAAGACGCTGGATGTGACTTCGCTCACGTTTGGCGATGCCAGCTTCAGCAACCCGCCGGCGACCACCGAGCGCCAGGGCGTAGTGGGATTGGCGACTCGGCTGCAGACCATCGTGGGATTGGACACGCAGCGCGCGGTGACACCCGATGGGCTCAATGCGCGCGTGGCCACGGAAGAGCGCACAGGTCTCGTGCAGCTCGCCACGGATGCCGATGTGAAGGCGGGCAAGGACGACACCAAGGCTGTCACGCCGAAGAAGCTCGGGGACCAGCTCGTCAAGAAGGCCGAGCTGGCCGGGTCCAACAAGCAGGCCTTCGCCGTGGCGCAGGCGAGCGCCGCTGAGCACGCGATCCCGCTCGGCCAGGCAGACGAACGCTATCCCACGCCCGCGTCCGTCAAAGACGCCAAAGACACGGCCACCGATGCGCTGACGACGGCCAAGGCGGCGCTGCCGAAGGCGGGCGGCGAGATGACCGGCATCATCGACATGGTGGGTTCGTCCAACGAGCTGCGCTTTACCGACAGCCAGCAGCCGATCACCCTCGGGCGCTTTCGCATGGTGTCGTCCGGCCGCGCGCTTATTGTTGATCGCAACACGGCGACCAACGGCAACTTCTCCACGTTCCTGCGCGTGCTGCAGATCGACGGCATGGGCAGCGCTACGCTCCCGGGGACGGTCAACGCGGGCGGCGTCAAGACGCAGACGGGCGTCAACCTGCCGCCCTACAACAACGACGGCAAGGGCTTCCTGGAGTTCGGGGGCGACACCGTCATCTGGCGCATGTACATGGCGGGGTCGAGCGGTAACCTGATCCTCACTGGCTATAACTCGGACGGCACGAATCGAAATCAGCCCCTGTTCGTCAACTACACAACGGGACAGGTCGCGTTTTCCGCACGGCCCACGTTCGATAGCGCCACGCCTTACGACACCAAGAACCTGGTCAATCCGCTGACCGCCGAAGGTGGGGCGCTTGCCGCCAACAAGGGCTTGACCTTCGGCGTGGGATTTGGGCGATCGGCATTGGTCGTCTCGTCCAACGGCACGGACTCGCTCGGCGGCGCCTTTGCCGACTGGAATGGAACCCGCACCCCGGCGCTGCAAGTGGACACGCCGAGCAACACGGGCGCGTACATGGGCATCCGCTGGACGCAATGGGGCGTGCGGCATCTGGCTGCCATCGACTGCTACGCGGGCGGCAGCAATGCGACCGTTCCGTATATCTCCATGCACGTCGGGGGTCGGACGAACGCTTTCACCTTCAACGGCAACGGAGACATCGAAGCCCAAGGCGCCATTCGCGCTGGAGGCGGCGGCGGCATCCTCGCCGGCAACGGCAACGTCTACATGTCGTGGGCCGGGCAGTGGCTCTCCGACTACCTCACCAACCTGAACAACGGCAAAGCAGGCGCCGGCGCGCAATGCCAGTGGGCCAGCGGCATCGCGGAATTCGGTTCGGTCCCGACCGGTGAATCGGGCGGCACGGCCGACCTGCCCGCGCCGTGGGTCCTGGTGGGCCTGCGCAACACCTTTTATCGCCTCTACCTGCGCGCCGCATGGCTGCGCAACCAGTGATACCGACACCATGCTTACGCACGACGAACTGATCTATTGCATCCAGCAGCAGTACCCGGAAGCCGTCCACGGCACCAACCTCTGGGTCTTGCACATGATCGACCCCAAGACCGGCAAGCAACAGAAGGATGCCGAGATTTACGAATGGAAGCTCGCCACGCCAGCGCCCACCGCCAGCGAGCTGCAGGCGCTGGTCAAGAAGCACGGCGCTGCGGCGCGCGCGTATGTGACCGACCTCAATGCTCGCAACGAGCGCGACCGGCGCTTGAAGGCGGCCGATACGCTGGTCTACAAGGCGATGGACACGGGCGACATGGAACGCATGCGCCTCGCCGGCCAGTACCGCCAGGCACTGCGTGACGTGACGACGCTGCCAGGCTTCCCCGATGCATTCGAGTGGCCGGAGATGCCTGCAAGCCTCGTCGAGTTGTTGCCCGCCAACGCTTAGACGCGCTGGCGTTTCCTTCTTGTTGTAGCGCTTCGCCGCACAACAGCGCGCGCGGGACATCCTCGCGCGCGCGCTGCATTCTTGGCCGGGACACATCCATCGTCGGACCCACCCGGAGGAATGCATGCCCACCGACTACCACCACGGCGTACGCGTCGTTGAAATCAACGAGGGCACTCGCCCCATCCGCACCATCGAGACCGCCGTGGTCGGCGTCGCTTGCACGGCCGATGATGCGGACATCGCCACCTTCCCACTCGACAAGCCGGTCCTGCTCACCAACGTGCAGGCCGCCATCGGCCGCGCCGGCACCAAGGGGACGCTGGCCCGCACGCTGCAGGCGATCGCCGACCAGACCAGCCCGCTGACCGTCGTGGTGCGCGTGGCCGAAGGCAAGGCCGAGAACGAGACCAACAGCAACCTCATCGGCACCACCACCGCTGAAGGACGCTTCACCGGCCTGAAGGCATTGCTGGCCGCGCGCAACCAGTTGGGCGTCACCCCGCGCATTCTGGCGGTGCCTGGGCTCGACACCCTGCCGGTGGCCACGGAACTGGCCAGCATCGCGCAGAAGCTGCGTGCGTTTGGTTATGTGAACGCCGCAGGCTGCGCCACCAAGGAAGAGGCGACCACCTATCGGCAGAACTTCTCCGCGCGTGAGCTCATGCTGCTGTGGCCGGAGTTCGTCGGCTGGGATACCGCCGCCAACGCCGAGCAAACGCTGTGGGCCACCGCCCGTGCCGTGGGCCTGCGCGCCAAGATCGACAACGAGACCGGCTGGCACAAGACGCTCTCCAACGTGCCCGTCAACGGCGTGACGGGCCTCTCGCGCGACGTCTATTGGGACCTGCAGAACCCGGCCACCGATGCGGGCTATCTGAACTCGCACGATGTCACGACGCTGATCCGGCAAGAAGGCTTTCGCTTCTGGGGCTCGCGCACCTGCAGCAACGACAAGCTGTACGCCTTCGAGAACTACACGCGCACGGCGCAGGTGCTGGCCGACACGATGGCCGAGGCGCACCTGTGGGCCATCGACAAGCCCATGACGCCGTCGCTCGTGCGCGACATCGTGGCCGCCATCAACGCGAAGCTGCGCAACCTGGTGCGCAACGGCTACCTGCTCGGCGGCGAGGCCTGGTACGACCCGGCCGTGAATGACAAGGACTCGCTCAAGGCCGGGAAGCTGGCCATCGACTACGACTACACGCCGGTGCCGCCGGTGGAAGACCTGACCTTCCGCCAGCGCATCACCGACCGGTATCTCATGCAGTTCGCCGACGCCGTGAAGGCGGCTTGAGCGCCACCCATCTGAGAAGGAATCACCATGGCACTTCCCCGCATCCTGAAACACTTCAACGTCTTCGCCGATGGTGTGACACACGCCGGCGAGACCGAAGAAATCGACCTGCCCAAGCTCACCCGGAAGGTCGAGGAATACCGCGCCGGCGGCATGAACGGCCCGGTCGAGATCGATCTGGGCAACGACAAGCTGGAGATGGAAACCACGTATGGCGGCCTGATGCGTGAAATCCTCCAGCAGTACGGCACGACCACCATCGATGGCGCGATGCTGCGCTTCGCCGGCGCCTACCAGCGCGAAGACTCCGGCGAGGTCGATGCCGTGGAAATCATCGTGCGCGGCCGTCACACCGAAATCACCTTCGGCAAAGGCAAGACGGGCAGCAAGGACCCCTTCAAGGTCAAGTCGTCGCTGACCTACTACAAGCTCACCGTCAACGGCGAAGAGTGGATCGAGATCGACCACGTGAACTTCATCGAGCGCGTGTTCGGCAAGGACCGCCTCGCCGAGCAGCGCAAGGCCATCGGCCTCTGATCCCTTAGTCACACAGCGGCCCGCCTGGTGCGGGCTGTCCGCCCGGCCAAGGGCATCCCTTCTTTTCTCAAAGCCAAGACCACCATGGACCAACAGACCACCACCATCACCCTGGACAGCCCCTTGAAGCGCGGCGAGCAGGACGTTGCCGTCATCACGGTGCGCAAGCCCGGCTCGGGCGAGCTGCGCGGCGTGAGCCTCATGGACCTGATGCGCATGGACGTGACCGCGCTGCACACGGTGCTGCCGCGTATCACCACGCCGACACTTACCACGGCCGATGTGAGCAAGCTGGACCCGGCCGACCTGGTGAAGCTCGCCAGCGAGGTGACGGGTTTTTTGCTGCCGAAGGAAGCCAAGGAGGACGGCTACCCGAGCGAATCGAAGACGCCGCAGCCGACGTTGCAGTGATGTTCGGTTTCCGCCTGGAGGAGCTGTACGCCATGGGTGTCATGGAGCTGATGGAGTGGCGCGAACGCGCCCGCGAGCGTAGCGAGGCCCAGGAATGAGCGACGCACGCCGCCTGCGCCTGGAGGTCGTCCTGCAGGCCGTGGACCGTGCCACGCGGCCCGTGCGCGACCTGCTCAAGGCCAACAACGAGCTGGCCCGCTCGATGAAGGCCACGCGCGACCACATGAAGGCGCTGGAGCGTGCGCAAGGGCTCACCGAGCAATTCGGCAAGCTGCGCGGCAGCATCCGCGAGACCACCACGGCGCTGCGGGAAGCGCGCGAGCGTGTGGGCCGGCTCACCCAGGCGGTGCAGGCGGCCGACTCGCCCAGCGCCCGCCTCACGCAAAACCTCGGCAAGGCCACGGCGGAGGCCGAACGGCTGACCCGGAAGTTCCAGGCGCAGCGTGCCGAGCTCGTGGAGGTCCGCCAGCGCCTGCAGGACGCCGGGCGCGGCACCCAGACCATGGCGCAGTACCAGGAACAGCTACGGACGGCGACAGCCGCCGCCACGCACGCCCTGGCCGAACAGGACGCGCGCCTCAAGGCCCACAACGCCCGGGCACGCGCGCAGGCGGTCACCCAGCAGACCGCCGACAAGATCCGCGCTCGCGCCGGCAACCTGGCCGCCGCCGGCGCGGGTGCCTCGGTGGCCGGCATGGCGACGGGCGCCCCGATCTGGAAGGGCATCGGCGAATCCAAGCACTACGAGCTGGAGAAAGCGCGCATCGGCGCGCTGGGCCTGGGTGACGCCGCGACCCAGGAATCGATCGCGTTCGCCCGCCAGATGAAGGCCTACGGCGTGAGCCAGGTCGACAAGGCCGAGCTGATGCGCGACGCCTTGTCTGTGTTTGCCGATGCGCACCACGCGGAGATGGTGCTGCCCACGCTCGCCAAAATGAAGTTCGCCAACAAGGCCGTGTTCGGCCAGGCGCAGGGCGAAGACAACGAGCGCATGTTCCTGGACCTGCTCAAGGTCGTGGAGCTGCGCGGCGGCCTCTCCAGCCCTGCAGAGTTCAAGAAACAAGCTGACATGATCCAGCGCGTCATCACCGCCACCGGCGGTCGCGTGCAGTCGGACCAGTGGCTGCAGGTCATCAAGCGCGGAGGCCTGGCTGCCAAGGGCATGGACAGCGAAGCGTTCTTCTATGCGCTGGAGCCCGTCGTGCAGGAAATGGGCGGCAACACGGTCGGCACGGCCATGATGAGCGCGTACCAGAACCTGTACCAGGGCAAGACCACCAAGCGCACGCTGGGCAACCTGGACCGGCTGGGCCTCATTGCCGATCGCAGCAAGGTCAAGGAAGACAAAGCCGGTCAGGTCTCCTTCATGGACCCGGGCGCGCTCAAGGGCGCGGACGTGTTCCGCAAGAGCCAGTTCGAGTGGCTGGAGACGGTGCTGTTGCCCACGCTCGCGGAGAAGGGCATCACGGGTAAGGACCAGGTGCTGGACGCGATCGGCGGCATCTTCTCCAACCGCACGGCGTCCAACCTGATGGCGCAGATGTACCTGCAGCGCGATCAGATTCACAAAAACATGCGCCTCAACAAAGGCGCGGACAGCATTGACCAGCTCGACGCCCGGGCCAAGGCTTTGCCGCAGGGCAAGGAAGCGGAGGCACTCGCCCGTGTGCACGACCTGCAGAAGGAGATCGGCGAGAAGGTGCTGCCGCTGTACGCCAGCGCCTTGGAGTGGGTCGCCAAGGCGGCGGACGGTGTGATGAAGTTCATGCAGGAGAACCCGGGCCTGGCCAAGGCCATGGCGATAGGCGTCGGCACCCTGGCCGCCGCGCTTCTGATCCTCGGCCCGATCATGCTGTCCATTGCCTCGGTGCTCGGGCCCTACGCCATGCTGGTGCTGATCATGGGCAAGGTCGGTGGCGTGGGCGGCATGCTGTCGGGTGTTCTGCAGGGCCTGGCCACCGCCTTCACGTGGGTGATGCGCGCGGTCGGGCTGCTGGGCCGGGCGCTCCTGATGAACCCCATCGGCCTGGCGGTGACGGCCATTGCCGTGGCCGCCTACCTGATCTACGAGTATTGGGAGCCGATCAAGGGGTTCTTCCTGGGCCTGTGGAGCCAGGTCAAGGAGGCGTTCAACGGCGGCATTGTCGGCGTGGGCGCGCTGTTGCTCAACTGGTCGCCCCTGGGCCTCTTCCACGCCGCCTTTGCCACGGTGCTGCAGTGGTTCGGGATCGATATGCCGGCCAAGTTCACCGAGTTCGGCACCAACATGATTCAGGGCCTGGCCAACGGCATCAAGGGCGCCATCGGCTGGGTGGTGGATGCGGTGAGCGGCGTGGCCGACCGCACCATTGGGCTCTTCAAGGAGAAGCTCGGCATTCACTCCCCGAGCCGCGTGTTTGCGGCGCTCGGTGGCTTCACCATGGCCGGCCTGCAGGAAGGCCTTGCCGATGGCGCGGGCGGGCCGCTGGGCACCGTGCAGCGCATGGCATCAAAGATGGCGGGCATCGGCGCCGGCATTGCGATCGGCAGCGCGCCTGCGATCGCTGCGCCCGTGTCGTTCGATACCCGGCCGCCGCTCACTGCCAGCGTTGGCACCACCGCAGCGCCGGCAGCCGCGGCGCCCATCACCATCAACATTTACCCGGCCGCCGGCGCCGATCCGCAGGCCATTGCGCGCGCGGTGAAAGACGAGCTGCGCAAGATCGAGAACCAGAACGCAGCGCGTGCGCGCTCGCGTCTCTCTGACAGGGATTGACGACATGATGATGGCGCTGGGGCTGTTCGTGTTCAGCCTGGACACGGCCCCGTATTCCGAGTTTCAACGCCAGGTCGGCTGGCGCCACCCGGGCAATGCCCGCGTTGGCCGCCGGCCGTCGCACCAGTTCACCGGGCCGGATGACGAAACCATCACGCTGTCCGGCCGGCTCATGTCGGAGCTGACCGGCGGCGACCTGACGCTTGCCGTGCTGGAGCTCATGGGCGACACCGGCGACGCGTACACCCTCATCGAGGGCACCGGGCGCTACTACGGCCAGTTCGTCATCGACAGCCTGGACACGAAGAAGTCGTACTTCTTCCAGGACGGCAAGGCGCGCGCGTGCGACTTCACCGTGAAGCTCACGCGCGTGGACGATGGGCTGTTGTCCAAGATCGCGTCGACTGTCACCAAGGCGCTGCTGTGATTGAAGAGCTGCTCACCGGCGGCCGCGAGCCGCGCCCGATCTATCGTCTCAAGGTCGGCAACAAAGACGTTACCGGCCGCTTCCAGAATCGGTTGATTGAGCTGACGCTCACCGACAACTGCGGCTTCGAGGCGGACCAGCTCGACATCGAGCTGGACGACACGGATGGCTTGCTTGACCTCCCCGAGAAAGGGGTACGGCTGTCGCTCTCGCTTGGCTGGGGGAATTCGGGCGTGGTGGACAAGGGCACCTACAAGGTGGACGAGCTGGAGCACACCGGCCCGCCCGATCGCCTCATCATTCGCGCCCGCAGCGCGGAGCTCGATGGCGGCCTCACCACCCGCCGAGAAAACTCCTACGTGGGCAAGACAATCAGCGACGTGGTGCAGGCCATCGCCCTGCGCAACAAGTTCACCTGGCTGGTGGGCAAGAAGCTGGCTGGCCAGGTCATTGCGCACGTCGACCAGACGGGAGAGTCAGATGCCAACTTCCTGTCGCGCCTGGCCAAGGAATTCGACGCGATCGCCACGGTGAAGAACGGCACGCTGCTCTTCATCCCCGCCGGCGAGCCGACCAGCGCGTCGGGCCTGACGCTGCCCACCGTCAGCATCACGCGGGCGTCGGGCGACACGCACACCTTCAGCATTGCCGATCGGGAGAACTACAACGGCGTGAAGGCCTACTACCAGGACACGCGCGCGGGCGTGCGCGGCGAAGTGGTCATTGATGCGTCCAATGCCACGGTTGTGAAGGAGAAGCCCACGCCCAAGGGCAAAAAGAAGCCCGAGACCGTGCAGGCCAATCCGAACCCGGACAACGTGAAGGTGCTGCGGCACACGTATGCGTCGAAGTCCAACGCCGAGCGGGCGGCCCGCAGCGAGTGGCGCAAGATTCAACGCGGTGTGGCGAGTTTCACCATCACGCTGGCGCGTGGCCGAGCCGAGCTGTTTCCTTCGCTGCACGCCAAGGTGAGTGGCTGGAAACCGCAGATCGACAACACCGCCTGGTCGGTCGGGCGCGTCGTTCATCGGCTCAACGGCAACGGTTACACCACGACACTGGAGCTGGAGATCAAGCCCGAAGCGCTGGAAGAATTGGGTACGGTTGCCAAATCCTGATGGGCATGTGGCGCAGTGTGTTGTGCGCTTGCGCCCTACAACACTGCCCACGTGTGCTTTGCGCGCGTACGGGGCATTCTGCCGGTCAACCTTGATGCGCCTGGCCGTCGATCGGCAAGCGCGTGGAGAGGGGCCTCGCAAGGGGCACGCCGGCATCGAGCCGGCGACGGAGAAAAAGACGCGGCGACGAGGAAGGTGTAGGAGCACCAACCCCGACCCGCTCTAGCAGATCGGACCTGCCAGACCGGCCAGGGCCGCGCCACCTCGCGAGGCGCCGGCATCCTAGCACAGCAGGAACAGCCATCTCATGCAGGACATCCGTTGCGGGCAATGCAACCGCAAACTCGGCGCAGGTGAATACGTGCGCCTTTCCATCAAATGCCCCCGCTGCGGGGCATTGAACGTTTTGAGGGCCGAGCGCCCCACACCAGAGAGCCGTCGAGCTTCGCACCGTGGAGATTCCACCCATGACGAACGCTCACGCCTCGGCGCCCTTCAACCAATTACACCGTGAGAACGCCATCGACGTGCTGCGGGCCTTGCCCGATGCGTCGGTGGATCTGTTCTTCACCGATCCGCCGTACTCCTCGGGTGGACTGCACACCGCCGCTCGTGCGCAGGCGCCAGGCCAGAAGTACATCGGCAGCGACACCAAAACGCAGTACGCCAACTTCGGCCATGACAACAAGGACCAGCGCTCGTGGACCTTCTGGTGCATGACCTGGCTTGCCGAGGCGTACCGCGCCACCAAGGACGGCGGCTATCTCGCGTGTTTCATCGACTGGCGCCAGCTACCGAGCCTCACCGATGCGATCCAGGGCGCGGGCTTCATCTGGCGCGGCGTGGCCGTGTGGGACAAGACGCCCGGCCGCGCGCGCCCGCGCATGGGCGGGTTCTCACAGCAGGCCGAGTTCCTGGTGTGGGCAACCAAGGGAGCCATTCCGTCAGGCAGCAAGACGCACCTGCCAGGCGTGTTTGCCGAACGCCTGGCGTTTCCGAAGCAACACATGACGGAGAAGCCCCTCGGCCTGGCGCGTGAAGTGGTGCGCCTGGTGCCGCCTGGCAGCGTGGTGTGCGATCCGTTTGCAGGATCGGGCACGTTCCTGGTGGCGGCCAAGGAAGCCGGCCACCAGTGGATTGGCTGCGAGCTGGAGCCGGCGTATCACGAACTGGCGTTGCGCCGCTTGGCTGCGTCCTCGGCTGGCTCCCAGAATGCAACGCCGCCTGTTGTCGATGGCGAACACACATAAAGCTGGCTATCGGCCATCCGTGCGACCACACCTGGTGAATGTGCTCTTCCATCGTGATGGCAGAGCCCGCCTTGCACAGTGAGTGCGGGATCTGGTGCAACCGCCAATGAGATGGCCGAATAGGCTGCTATGCCGCACGAAACCAGCGCGAGCGCGCCCGTGGCAAATAACCACCGGCGCGTGCGCGTGGCTTGATGTGTTGCGTCCTCGCAGCTAGGGCATTTTTCGGAATGAGACATGCGGCTTTCTTGGGAGGGAGGGCAGGCATCGTTCATTGCCACGCCGTGATGGTGAATGTTGATCACGTTGCGCATCTGGTTGTTAGCTGTGGCGCCTTCGTGCGTGGCGTCGCCAGCGACAATCAGACCTGCATCTCCCCGAACTGATATGTGCTTCTCTTGCATTGTCAGAAGTTGTCATTGACCGCCCCGTGGCCGGGCGTTGAAACCTCCTGCGAGAACACTCCCCAAATAGAAAGGCCCGCCATGTTGTTGTAGTGGTGGCGGGCCTTCTTACTGCCTGTGCTTGGTGGCGATGTCGCGCGTACGCGCACCGCTCGGTGTTAGCGCTTCTTCTTTTCTTTCCTCATGTCGATCGTGAACGGCGTGTTGATCGGTCCGTCGACGTACTGGCCGACATCACCCTGCACCTTGATCGAAGTGCCACCTTGGGGCTGCATGCCGCCAATGAGTGCCAGGACACCTGCGCGACCGCGCGCGTCGAGCTTGCGGTAGCCGGTCAGCACCATTTCTTCTTCGGGTATCGATTCAGCCAAATTGCGACGGCCGGTGACGACGTACAGCACATCGACGCCGACCCGCGACACTTCAAGCAAAAACTCTGCGTTGGGCGTTGCGGTGCCCTTTTCCCATGAGAGCTGGGAACCTTTCGATGCTCCACCGATGGCGGCGAATGCAGGCTGAGAGAAGCCTAGGCGCTCACGTTCTTCTTTTAGACGAGCGCCGATGAGAGCTCTATTTTCTGTTCTTTCATCGTTGACCGTATCAGTTTTCTGTACCATACTTGCGCCGTAGTGCATCACTAACTCGGAAAAGTATATCGCCATGGGTAAGCCATCCCGCCCGCGAAAGCGGGCTCCAAGAGGTTGCTCAAAGGAGCGCATCTATACGGCCCTCCTGTCAGCAGAGCTGTTGGCTGTTGATGCGCATGCCGAACGCGAACACCTCACTCGCTCTGCAATGGCTCGCCTACTAATCCTTCGCGGGATGGCTGCTGGTCAGAAACAGCCTACGCCTGCTGTCACGCAACGTCACACAACTTCGATTGCGGAGGATTGAGCTATGCGACCACCTCAACTGATAGAGCATGCCTTGCGCCGCGCACTGTCGGGGCCGAAGCGCCAGGAAGTTGCGCAGGCGGTCGGCTGGGACAACGCAGCCATGAGTCGCTTCCTGAATGGAGACCAGGGCATCACCATCGACAAGATGGACATCCTCGTCCGTGCCGTGGGCTACATCCTGGTCACCTGCAAATATTTGGATGCCGTGGCCACCCTCGGTGAAGTCGGGATGTCGTGCGAGTGCGCGCGACAGGGCCTGGGCGAATGCGGGAGAAACACACAATGAAGTTCTATTGCCCCCACTGCAAAACGCGCATGGTGACGCGTACCAGCCGCCCACTGTCCCTGCTGTCGGGCGAGGAATACCTCCAGTGCCCGAACGTTTTTTGCGGCCTCACCTGCCGCGTCCTCGCGTCGATTACCCACCAGATCGCACCCAGCCTCAATCCGAACCCGATGGTGTTCGTGCCGGTAGGCAGGACCACCCGGCTGCCGCACAACCCGCGCCAGCTCGATTTGCTGACCGACTGACGGTCTAGCCCAACCCCGATCCCCCGCGTTTGTTTTCGCGCCTCTTTAGGCGCGGGGGACTCCTTTTGCCTTGAATTTGCCGCACTGCGGCGTTTTGGAGTTTCTGCCATGCAACAGCCTGTTCTTGCTTTCGTAGTCCGTGTCACCAGCACCACCGGTGTACGCCAGCGCTTTCTCGTCCTGGCCCGCTCCAGCATCGATGCACTGCTCCTGGTACTTGGCCAGCGCGGCGTTGATCTGCGTGGTGCGTCTGCCCGCCCTGCACGGAGGGCCGCGTGATGCTCGCACTCGTCAACCTCTGGATGCTGGCCACGGCGCTGGTGTCCGTCGCCTTGCTGAACTACGCCGCGCACACGCAACGCTGGGGCGCACTGGTAGGCCTGCTCGGCCAGCCAGCCTGGCTGTATCTGACCCACGTCACCGGCGAGCCCGGCATGTTCACCGCCAGCCTGTTCTTCACCGTCTGCTACGGCCACGGCGTGTGGCGTGGCTTCGTGACCCGCGCACGCCATGGCTAGGCCCCTCATCACGGAAGACGACGAGCGGTGGGCGCACCGCTACCTGCGTCTATCGGTGCCCTTCGAGGCGCTGTCGGTGCCGGTGCGCAAGGCAGTGGCCGCGACGGCCGCTGCTCTGGCCCCTCGCTTACGACGCCGCCTGGCCAACACACGAATTGACCTCAAACGCCGGGCTGCCGGCGATCTGGACGACTGACCTCCATCGAGACAACACCATGAAAACAGACATCACCTTCAACATCGATACCGACCGCCTGCAAAGCTACAGCGACGAATACATCGCGGCGCTCTGGCACATCGCCCAGGTCAGCCCGGCGCCCCACGCCGACCACGACGCCGGCGTGCTGGTCGAGCACATCGGCCGGGAAATCATTCTCCGCTGGCTGCGTGGCGTTCCCGTGCCGGTCTGGAATATCCAGGGCCGGGACTACTACCACCAACAGCTCATCCGGTTTGCGCGCTGGAGCGGCACAGAGTGGGTGGCAGGCGCGGCGGTGCTGCCCACCGTCCCGGAGAGCCTGTGATGAGTACCACCATTAAATGGATGCAGACGGGGTCGTTGCAGACCCCTCCGGACCCGGCGACACAGTCCCTGCGCATCCAACGCGCAGGGCCAGCGGAAGCCGACATTGCGCATGTCGTCATCACCCACGATGGCAAGACGATCGCGGTCCACATGGCGGACGGCACAACGCAGCAAATTGAGCAGCCGTACAGCGTTGGGCAAGGCCCGGGCGCTTACTTGGTCGTGTTGTGTGCCGCACTCCTTGCCGCCAACAAGCGCATCGATGCCCTCGAACAGCAGCTCTCGGCTCTGCCAGAGCGTCGCTGACAGTGCGGCAGCCGAAGTTTTCCCCGTCTAGAAATTGCACAGCAACACCGGAGACCAGGTAATGGCCTCAATCGAAGAACTGAAACAACGCATCGACCTCCACGACCTGGCCGAGCGGCTGGGCATTAAGCGCGGCCCCGGCGGCGACAAGGCGCTCTATCACTCACCGCTGCACGCTGACAAAAATCCGTCTCTGTCGATCTTCGTCAACCACCCCACGCACGGTACCGGCTGGAAAGACCATAGCTCGGGCGAAGGCGGCTCCTGCATCGACTTGGTGATTCTTGCGCGCGGCGGGAACGCTTCGGAGGCGGTGAAGTGGCTGCACGAGACCTATGCCATCCCGCGCGACGTGCCGGCCGGCCAGCACGAGCGACGCGACAAGACGCTGGTCGAGCTGATTGCCGATCGCTGCCACGCCGAGCGTGACCAGGTGCGGGAGTATTTGAAGGGCCGCGGCATTTCCGATGCGGCCATCGATGCCGCATTCCGAGCACGTACGCTGGGCTACAACACCTGGACCAGCCCGAAGCGCAAGCCAGGTGACGTTGGTTACGGCGGACCGGCTGCCGCGTTCATCGTCAAGTCGCTCAACACCGGCCAGGTGGTGGCCGTCGACATGCGCTATCTGGACCCCGCGCAGAACGGCCACGTCAAGACACAGAGCCAGGGCGAGAAGAACGGGCACGGCTGGACCTCCGACCCGGCACGTCTGGCGCGCGCCCGTCGTGTGTTCCTGGTCGAATCTGCCATCAACGCGCTCTCGATCGACACGTGCGGCCTGCCGGGCGCAGCGGCGTTCGCCCTGCGCGGCCTGTCCAACGTCGATGGCATCGACTTCTCGTTCCTGCAAGGTAAGCAGTGCGTCATTTGCATGGACAACGACGAGCCGTTCGGGCGGGAGCACCCGCGTGCCGGCCAGCGCCCAGGCCCCGAGGCCGCATGGGCGCTGTATGAGCGCCTGACGGCGCAGAACATCAGCGCCATGCTGGTCGACCAGACCGAATGGGTACGCGGCCTGAACGACGACAAGACCTCGGCGGAGTCCATTAACGATGTGAACGACTACCTGCAGGAGCACGGCGCCGAGCGACTTGCCCGCGCACTAGACAAGTTCGAGCCGTGGATCATTGCCGGCATGGCTGGCGACGAGACGCGCAAAGGCCGGCCGCGCGTGTACCTACCCGCGCATGACTTCGCACAGTACTGGCGCTTCCGTGTGAAGCCTGACTTCACCAGCTACATCACCAAGATGGACCGCCAGGGCGAGGGCGACGTGGAAACGCCGGTGTACACCGACCTCTGCGGCTTTCGGGTTGCGTCCATCAGCCGGGTATCGGTGGCCAGCGCCACGTCAACGATGACGGGCGACCCTGACCAGTCGCCGACCGTCTATTTCGCGGTGTCCGTGCAGGCGCCGCGTCACGGCGCGAAGCTGATCCGCCGCGTGATGATGGACGACCAGCTCCACAACACGGATCTGTGGGGCAAGTTCGGTCCCATCTGGGCGCCGGCGCCGTTCAAGCGCATGGTCAACATCCTGGAGCGCACGGCCGACCTCGGCGCACGCGACGCCGCCAACTTCGTTGGCCTGGCCTGGCGTGATGGCAAGTTGATCGTCAACGAGGGGCCGGACTGCTATTTCACGGAACCCGAGAAGCAGTGCCCGTATCACAACCTCACGTTTCCCAGCGGCCCGACGCACGACGCCCGCACGGTGCTGCAGGCCTTCCAGGCAACGTTTAAGCAGAACGCGGCCACCATCCCTCTGGTGTGGGCGCTTGGGGGCCACCTGAAGGCCTTGCTCGGCTTCTGGCCGCACATGACGGTGCAGGCCGACAAGGGCGCCGGCAAGTCGACGCTTATCAAGCGCCTCGAGCGCGCACTGGCCTTCACGATGTTCTCGGGCCAAAGCCTGCAGACCGAATTCCGGCTGCTCACCAGCGTCTCGCATACCAGCCATCCGGTGGGCTGGGAAGAACTGTCTGCGCGCCGGCAGGAAATCATCGACAAGGCCGTGGGCCTGCTGCAGGAGAACTATCAGTACACCGTCACCAAGCGCGGCACCGACATGACGGAATACCTCATCAGCGCGCCTGTGATGCTGGCTGGCGAGGATGTTCCCGTGCGCAGCCTCCTGGGCAAGCTGGTGCGCACCACGCTCACCGGCAAGAAGGGGCCGATCATGCCCGACGATCTGCCTCGCTTCCCGGTCAAGCAGTGGCTGCAATACCTTGCCGGCCTGGACAAGGCCACCGTGTTGTCCAAGTACCGGGACATCCTCGCGTTCTGCACAAAGATGGCCAGAACCTCGGGCGAAGACGAGGGCGCCAAGCGCATGCTGACCAACTATGCGGCCGTGTTACTGGCCTGGCGCTGTCTCTCCGAATTCGCGGGCGTGGACTACACGACCGGCAACTTCATCCCCGACCTGCTGGCCGAGATGAACACGCACATCGCCGAAACCAGCGCTGACCGCGAGCCGTGGGTGTGGATCATGGAGACCGCGCTTTCTGAGGTGGATGCCGGCAAGTACACGTTCCCCTGCGCCTTCGACACTGTCGAGGGCGAGCACTGCATCCTGCTGCGCACCAGCCACATCATGGACCACATCGCCCACAGCAACGCGCTGCGCGAGAAGTGGAACAGCCTGCCGGTGAAGTCGGACCGCGTGTTCAAAAAGCAGTTGTGGAACGCGGGCGTCGTCGCCGGCGACAAGGAGGTCGAACGCACGATCTTTACCCGTCGTGTCGCTCACCTCACGCCCATCTCACTGCAACGCCTGGCCGGCTACGGCCTGTCCGTCGCCGTACGGGAGGAAATCCATGCACACGCCTAATTTCAGCCTAAACCGGGTTCTGTGGGGGCCGTCAGATCTAGTGCGCCGCCCGAGCCAGCCGGGGCTGTATGCGACAGCGCAGGCGCGTCGCCGTACCGTGCTGCTGATGGCCATCGAGCAGCGTGACCAAACAATTGCTGCCTTCGTCCTGGCCGATCTGGGCGGACTGCTGGGGGCGTGGTGATGCGTACCCCCGCTTTCTCCCCGCTCCACGCGGCCGCAGGCCGCTTCGTCCCCTGCGCCTTGACGCACTTCAATCCATCTGCCGTGGGCCGCGCCAAGGTCCGCCACGGCGCCCACGTGGGCCTGCCCGATGTCGTTCTGCAGATGGCAGGCGGCGACGCGTTCGTCGCCTCCCCCGTACCCCCTTCACGAGAGAACCGGCCGGGAGCCTTCGGCAGGGCTCTGGAAGCGAGGGGGCCGCATAGGTTTTCTCAATGGGGGGGCACGGGCAGCGCAGAAAACCCGTGGAAATCGGTCTTCGGCTTCGCTAAGTGTTTGATTCACCAAGCGAACCCGCCCACAAGTTGCCCGCGTTTTTCCACGGGTTGCGCTCGTTTTTCCACAGGTCGCGTTTCGGCCGTTCGCCCCGCCGCCCCTTCTTTCTCTCTCTCTAAATCATTGAAAGAGAAGAAGAAAGAGCAGGGAGAAAGGCGGGCAGGGCGCGCGCAATGGCATCCACGGGTTGAGGGCGTTTTTCCACGGGTTAGGACACCTGCCTATTTTTTAATCCACGGATTCCACGGGTCGGGAAGGCCTGACCTGTGGAAATTCGTGGAAGAAAAAACGTTACGAATCAATCGATTAGGGTCGTGCTGGCGTGCATCCACGGGTCCACAGGTTGCGCTGCGTGTGGTCCCCTCGCGGGCCGGAAAAAGGGGGCGGTCATGACAGTGGTGAGCACCACGATTGACCTGTGCGGCGCTGCCAAGCTGCTGGGCGCCCACCCCGAAACCGTGCGGCTCAAGGCCAAAGCTGGGGAGTTGCCGGGCCGCAAAGTCGGCAAGCGATGGATGTTTTCGACCATTGCCCTCGAACGTTACCTCGCCGGAGAATGGGCTCCGCGAGTTGTGCAGGGCGAACAGGCAAAGGAAGGTGAGCCATGTCGCTCTTCAAACGCAAAGGCAGCAACAACTGGTATTACAAACTGTACCCCCCTGGAGGCGGCACGCCGCTACAGGGCAGCACTGGAACCTGCGACCGCGCGCAGGCCCAGGAGTACCACGACCGCCTGAAGGTGGATCTGTGGAACCAGGCGAAGCTCGGGCAGCGCCCGCGCTACACCTGGAACGACGCGGTGGTGCGGTACGTGGAGGCACGCGCCGACCGCTCCAGCATCGAGACCACGAAGACGCATCTGCGCTGGCTTGACCGCCGGCTCTCAGGCGTCGAGCTGGCCGCGATCGGGCTGGATCGGATCGAAACGATTGCCGCCGCCAAGCGCGCCGAACGGCGGACCGTGAAGACCCGCGACGGTGTGAAGGAGCTACCTGGTACGGTCAGCTCCGGTACGGTGCGACGGGTGGTGGGCGTGCTGGTGGCGGTGTTGAACGCTGCGGCGGAATGGGGGTGGATCGATGCCGTCCCCAAGATGAAGCGGCGGAAAGGCACAGCGAAGCGCATCCGATGGCTGACGCCGGCAGAGGCGGAGCGGCTTCTGGCCGAGCTGCCCGAGCATCTGGCGGACATGGCCCGCTTCGCCCTGGAGACCGGGCTGCGGCGTGCCAACGTGACAGGCCTGCAGTGGTCACAAGTTGACCTAGTGCGCCGGGTTGCCTGGATTCATCCCGACCAGGCGAAGGCGCGCAAGGCCATCACCGTGCCGCTGTCGGAAACCGCCGTGGCGATCTTGCGACGGCAGTTTCCGAAGCCCCGACTGCCCGAGCACGTAGACAGCGTGTTCGTGTATCGGGGGGCTCCGGTGTACCAGACCGTCACGGCGGCCTGGCGCAAGGCGCTGGCGCGGGCGCAGATCAGCAACTTCCGTTGGCACGATCTGCGCCACACGTGGGCGAGCTGGCATGTGCAACGCGGCACGCCGCTGCAGGTGCTGAAGGAGCTGGGCGGGTGGGAAACCATGGAGATGGTGCAGAGGTACGCTCACCTGTCGGCCGACCACCTGGCGCAGTGGGTGGTGCCGCTTACCGAGACGCCAGAACAGGCGCCGGAGCTGAAGGTAGCTGCAATTTAGCTACAGTCGGGTAGGGCAGGGCAAGGGGAGGGTGCTGCGAAGTGTTGTCAGACTTGGCGCGCCCGGCTGGGATCGAACCAGCAACCCCTGCCTTCGGAGGGCAGTACTCTATCCATTGAGCTACGGGCGCATATCGGCACAGAACGCACCGAAAGAGAAGCCCCGCAGGATAGCGCATTTGGGCGCAAGCGTCCATCGCACGCCCATGAACCCTGGGTGCGAGGGCCTGCTGCTGCAACGTTTCGTTGGGTTTTTGACGCAGGTCGAAAAGCGGCGCCTAGGGCTGTCCCGCGTGTCAAAGGCCAAAGCATTACGGATATAATCGCGCGTTATTTGCCAGAAGAAAGACGGGGACAGGTCTGTCTGGGCCGACGCGGCGATTGAATCGCCATGGTCTTCCTGCCCTCATCGCGATCCAATGCGGCCCCCACGCCCTGCCGGCGATGCTCGTGACCTTGCCGGCGGCGCTCTGAGGGCTCCAAGAGCGGTTCCACCATCCTGAGAGTTGAGCATGAGCGACGCGCAACACGACGAACACGAGCCTCTGATCAAGACCCCTAAGCAGCTGATCATCGCGGTGATCGCCGCCTTTGTCGTTCCCATTCTCATCATCATCCTGCTTGCCAATTACGTTGGCCTGGGCGCCAGGGAAGGCGCGGGCGGTTCCGGCATGTCGGAAGAGGCCGTCAACGATCGCATCAAGCCCGTTGCGCAACTCGAACTGAAAGACCCGAATGCGCCGCGCGTTTTCAAGACGGGCGAGCAGCTCTATAAGGAAGTCTGCGCGACCTGCCACGCGGCAGGCGTGGCTGGCGCGCCCAAATTTGGCGACGCGGCAAGCTGGGGTCCGCGCCTGCCGCAGGGCCTGGATGGCCTGACGAAGGTGGCGCTGGCCGGCAAGGGTGGCATGCCCGCGCGCGGCGGCACGTCGCCGGATGACGTTACCGACTACGAAATCGAACGCGCCATCGTCTACATGGCCAACTCCGCTGGCGGCAAGCTGCAGGAACCGGCTGCACCGGCGGGCGCGAGTGCAGCGCCGGCTGCTGCATCGGCACCGGAAGCATCGGCGCCGGCGGCTGCCCCCGCTCCGGCCGCTGCCGCGCCGGCACCCGCTGCTGCAGCACCGGTCGCGCCGGCTGCGGCTGCCGCACCGCAAGCCTCTGCGGGTGAAATCGGCAAGAAAGTCTACGATTCGACTTGCCAGATGTGCCACGCCGCCGGAGTGGCTGGCGCGCCCAAGTTTGGCGACAAGGCCGCTTGGGCGCCGCGCATTGCCCAAGGCAAGGCCAAGTTGTATGACTCCGCGCTGCACGGCAAGGGCGCGATGCCGCCCAAGGGCACTTACGCCGGCTCCGACGACGACGTGAAAGCCGCCGTCGACTACATGGCCGCTGCCGCCAAGTAAGCCGTCCTGCCTTCCCGAAGAAGCCCGCCCCGTGCGGGCTTTTTTGTTGCCTGCCGCGGCAGCGTCACAGTTGGGGCATGCCGTTTGCTACGCCTAGTTCGAATGTGCGGAGAACGAGGCAGCCCTGCTGCTTCGCTCCGCGTACGTCTGTGCGATGAGGCAAACGGAGGTTGCGATGCGAATGGAACGAACGACGCTGATCTACTGGGTGGCTGCTGCGCTGGCAATCGGTAGCTCGACGGCTAGGGCGGCCGACAACTGGGTCAAGCTGGCCCCGCTGGCCGACAACGGCGGCTCGCTCTATCTGGACAAAGACTCCATCGAGCACAACAAGGATGGGACCGTGCGCGCCACGACGCGCGACGCCTATGACGCCCCGCGCAAGCTCTCAGACGGCAGGGCGTACCAGTACGACACGCGCACGTCCGTCTATGACTGCAAGGAGGGGCGCATCCTGCCGGTCAGCGCGCTGATCCAGGACGGCCAGCACGCCACGGTGCTCACCAAAAACATCGATGGCCCCCGCTGGGAAGCCGTCGTGCCGCGCTCAGAGGGCGAGGCGATCCTGCACGCGGTCTGCCAAAAGTAGCGCGCTGACGATGGCGTTACTGGACGACCGTCGCCGGCGCGAGGTCGACACGCAGCGTGCCATCCGCGTCCATGCGCGTGGTGCCGCGTGCGGCGGCCTCGCGGTAGTGGTACAGGTCGAAGCGCAGCGGCCCGCGGGTTGATGTATCGGTCACGAGAATGCGGCTGTTGGTGACCAGCACGTTGTACATCTTCAGGTCACCGGACTGGATCCAGATGCGGCTGGCCGCGTCGGTTGGTGCAGACGCACACATCGCGGGCGCGGGGCCGAATCCGAGCACCAGCCCGTCGGGCGTGACGCGCGCCGTTTTCATCTGACCGATCAGTCGCGGCGGCGGGAAGACCGTGTATTGATCCAGCACCATGTCATTACCGTCCAGCTTGGCGCCGTCGCGATTGAGCGGCGCAAGCTGCGACAACTCCAGCCCCATTCCCTTGAGCAGCGCCAGCGTCTGGATGCCCATCACGCGGGCCTCGGTGGGTGTATAGACGAGGTAACGTGATTCCTTGAGCGCCAATGTGCCGCGCATGCCGAACGGCAGCCACACGCCGGGAAAATGATTGCGTAGCTTGAGCCCGCCCGAGACGTCGAGCACGCCGTCGCCCGGCGTGAGCGACAGCGCATTGAGCGAGCGCGGCGAATAGTCGAGCAGATACCGGTTGAACAGCGCGTCGAGCGAATCCTTGGGCACCGTCACTTCGCCGCCCAGGATGCGGATGTCGAACTGGCCCGGATCGTCCATGTCGACGGGCTGACCGGGTTTGTGTGGCACGAGCTGCGCGGTGAGTTGGTGCACGCGAAAGCCGATGTCGCCGGTGATGCGGAAATCGACATCACGCATCTGCACGACGGGCGGCGCCGTGCCCGAGTCGCGCGCAACGGCAGGGCCGCTGGCGTTGGGCGCTCCGGAGGACGGATCGCAGCGCTGCGCCCATTGCTGGCGCACTGTGGTCAAGTCCTTGCGTTGCGCGCTGGCCATTGGCGGCTCGGCAGCGCGGGCGAGCGCACTGGCCACGAGGCCGGCCAAGCCGAGCGTCACCAACGCCAGGCGCAACATCAGAGCGGCGAGAGCGAAGGCGGGGGCGATCATGGCGCGGTCCTCTTGGCGAGTTGCAGGGCGGGCTTGCCGACTTTGGCAGTTGCGGTCAACTTGGCGGCCTTGGCAGCGGCCAGGGTGTCGAACGACGGCATCAGCACGCGAATGCCGCCATCCGGCGAGAAGCGCAGCGACCCCGCCACAAGCTGATTGCGATAGCGGTACAGGTTGAACACGAACGGCTTGGCCGGATCAGCCACGACGATATCGATGCGCGCGTTCATCGGCATCGAGCGCATGAAGCGGATGTCGCCACCGCGAAAGAGGATGTACGGGCGCTGCGCGTCGGTGGCGTTGGCTAGCGGAGGCATCTGCGGGTTGCCATCGCCGATCTGCATGAGCAGCCCCTCGCGCGTGACGCGGATGGCGGAGAGCTTCAAATCCAGCGCAGGCGGCGGAAACAGCTTGGGCACCTGCATGACGATTTCGCTGCCGGCCAATTGCACGGCGGGTGTCGACACAGGCAACAGATCGGCCAGTTCGATATGCGCCGCGCCCATCAGTGCTCCGGCGTCCTGCCCGCGCACCTTGACCACGTTGGGGCGGAACACGATGGTCTGCGGATCGCGCAGCACGAGCGGGCCACGCAGCTCGATCGGCACCCAGGCGCCGCGACGGCGCATCTCGGCGCGCATGTCGAGCGTGCCGTCGTCGAGCGCGAAGCTGAAGCCGCGCAGCGGCGGATCTTCGCCCGGCCCGCGCGCAAACACCACGGTGTTGAACAGCGCGGCCATGCTCTCGGCCGTGACGCGCACCGAACCGCTCACCGGCTGCAGCGTGTACGACGACACATCGTCGAGCCACACCGGATCACCTGGCGCACGCGGCACCATGCGCAGCGCGAGCTGATCGACCAGAAAGCCCACGCCACCATCGAAGCGGAAATCGACATGACGCAGATACGAGATCGCATCGGGCTGGCCGGAATCGCGCAGCGTGGCGGGCCGCACCTCGCGCGTGGCGAGGTTGCCCGACTGGAATGGCGCCCGCGCCTGGGCCCGCGCGTCTTCAAGCTGTTTGGCTTTGTCGGCTTCGATGGCGCCGTGGCCATCGCCGGCGGCGGCGCAGCTTTGCAGCAGCAGCGCCGCAACCACTGCGCCCGCAGCCCGGAGCGCGCTATTACGATGACGCAATATCAAGTCCCACATCGACGGTCTCCTCGTCGTGAGAAACGCACCGGAAACGTTCCGGTCACCGACGCGGTCTGTCGCCGCGCTCGTGTAGAATTTTTTGCATGCCTGCCCGCAAACCAACCGGCGATGCCGGTCCGCCCGCTGTTCCATCTGCCCGCGAGTTCACCATCGATGAACTGGCGCGCGCGGCTGAAACCACTGTCCGCAACGTCCGCTCGTATCAGGACCGCGGCTTGATCGATCCGCCCGAGCGGCGTGGTCGCGTGGGGATCTACACGCAGGCGCATCTGGGGCGGCTCAAGCTCATCAATCACCTGCTCGGGCGCGGCTACACGCTCTCCAACATCCAGGAGCTGCTCAAGGCCATCGTCGAGGGCCATGACCTACGCTCCATCCTTGGGCTCGAATCCGCCATCGCCAGCCCATGGTCGGATGAGTCGCCCAAGCACTACTCGCTCCTGGCGCTGGCCAAGCTGTTTGGCCGTGCCATGTCGCGTCAGGCGCTCGCGCGGGCCATTTCGCTTGGCCTGCTTGAACCCGATGGCCTCGGCTATCTGGCGCGCAGCCCGAAAGCACTGCTGGCCGGCGCGCAGATGGCAAAGGCCGGTTTCCCGCTGGTCGAAGTGCTCGACATCATCGAGCGTGCCCGGCCGCATACGCAGGCGGTGGCCGACGATCTCGTCTCCATGGTCGTGCGCGAACTCGACAAGTACGGCAGCGATCTGCCGCCGGTCGAAGACGTGCCGCGTCTGGTCGACGTGATCTGGCGCATCCGTCCGCTGGCGCTGGTGGCGGTTGAAGCCGAACTGATGCGCGCGCTCGAGACGGCCGCCAACAAATACCTGGGCGACCGCGTGGCGCAGGTCATCGAGCACATGCATGAACCGCCGGGCAGCGCACCCGGGCCGGACAAAGGCTAGTGTCTCCGGCGCGCCCTTGCGTGGGGCGCGCCTTATCTATTTCTAGTTTGATCCCGATACGACGGGTGCTGCAGGCGTTTTGAATGCCTGCTCAAGATCCCGCTGCACCTGCGGTTGAGAGCTTGCGGCGGATTGACGGCGACGGCGCTTCGCCGTTTGCAGCGGCGTAGGCTTCGATTTCCGAAATCAGCTTGGGCAGGCGTTCGAGTGCGTCACGGTTGTCTTCATCCCACGGGTGGAATGAGGGTCGGAAGAAGTCGAAGAACTCCGGGATGATCTTGCGCAGCGGCGCCGGGTGAATCCACAGGAAATGGAACGCCTTGCCGAGGCCGAGGAATTTGTGCTTGACGGTGCGATCCGCAAAGATCAGCCGCAAGTGCACGTAGAAGACCATCGCCCAGAAGGTAACGGTCGTCACCAACATCGTCAGCGTGCGCGTGAGGTAGCGGCCCACGCCCGGCTTGATGGCCAGATTCCATACGTCGTAGCTGACGGCCTTGTGCTCGGTCTCTTCCATGGCGTGCCACAGCCAGACCTGGCGATAGCCGGGTTCCGAGTTGCGGCCCAGGCCGTCTTCATGTGAAAGCACCTGGCCGGCCAGCATGGCGGTGTAGTGCTCCAGCGCCACGGTCACGGCCAACTGGTGCGACTTGGGCGTGTACTTGCGCAGCACGTTCAGGAACTTGCCAATAAAGCGGTCGATGCGCGTGGCGGGCAGGCCGGCCCGGTCGAGCAGGTCGTTGTAGAGCACGTGCTCGCGCGTGTGCATGGCTTCCTGGCCAATGAAACCGGCCACGGCCTGCTTGAGTTCGGGGTCGGTCACCAGATGGCGGTAGTTGCGCACGCTGTCCATGAAGAAGCGCTCGCCGGTCGGGAAGAAGATCGACAGCGCGTTCAGGAAGTGGGTGACGTGCGTGCCTCGCTCGTGCCAGTTGCTGATGCGATCAGCCGGCAGGTGAGGATGCACGTCGCGGCGGACTGGCATCATGGGCGGTTCTCCTGGAATGTGGTTTCTGAAAGGCGCATCGATGCGCGCCCCTGATCTAGGAATGCACAGAGGTCGGTCCCCACTCGCACGGGGTCTTCCTCCATCGGGATGTGGCCGAGCGCCGGGTACATGCGCAGCGTGGCGCCGGGAATGCGGCGGGCGAATTCGCCGGCATGCGCGGGCGGGATCCACCGGTCGCGCTGGCCCCAGAGGATGAGCGTGGGCACTCGGATCGAGGCCAGCCCGCTGGTATCGACATCGTCAAAGCGGAACTTCGGCACCATCTTGCCGATGGCCTGTCGTGCACCGTCGGCATAGAAGAAATCGGCGTAGCGGCGCAGCGTGGGTTCGGACACGCGCGACGGGTCGCCATACACATCGCGCGTGGCGGCGCGGATGATCCCCTCGGGCAGCATCCACGGCGATGTCAGCCGCACGCCCAGGTGATTGAACAGATCGATGTAGATCGGCAGCTTCATCGGAAAGCCTGCCGAATCGATCAGCACGAGCTTCTCGACGCGGCCGGGGTGCCGCACGGCAAAATCCCACGACACCATGCCGCCCAGCGAGTTGCCGATCAGCGTGAGTTTCGACAAGCCCAACGTATCGACAAACGCGTCGATGAAGTCGCGATACAGCGGCAGTTCCATCGTGCGCGGGCGGCCTTGTGCGTCGCGCAGCGGGCCGGTGATGCCGAATGGCGGCAGGTCGAGCCGGATCACGCGATAGCGCCGCGTGAGCTGCGGCAGCACGCCGTCCCACGTATGCAGTGACGCGCCAAAACCGTGGATCAGCAGCAACGTGCCTTCGGCGTTGGCAGCGCCTTCGTCGGTGTAATGCACGCGCGTACCCATCAACGGCAGGTAGCGCGATTGCGGCTTGGCGTAGCGTGCGATCAGCACATCGCGGCCGATGCTGCGCAGGCCGATGCGGCCGGGGCGCAGCATGGCGCGTGCAACGTTGAGCAGGTTCGCGCGCGGGGGGCTGGCGAACAATTCTCCGGTGGTGGCCGTGTTCATCGGCGGCCTCCTACTTTGCGCGGGCGGTGGCCGGCGCCGTATCGTCGCGCAGCGCCTTTTTGCGCGTGCGGCGGGCTTCGCGCACGACCAGCGCCTGGTATGCGGCCGGCAGCACGCGGGCCATCACATCGGCGGCGTGGGCGTCGGGGCCGATCAGCACGCGGCGCTTGTTCTTGCGCACGCCGTCCAGGATCACCTCCGCGGCCTTGTCTGCCGAGGTGATGAAGAACTTCTCGAACTCCGCCTTGCCCTGCTGTTCGTCGCGCACCAGGAAGCCGTTCATGCTCGGCGAGACGCGACTCGACTTGGCAATGTTGGTCTTGATGCCGCCCGGATGGACACACGTGGCCGACACGCCGCAGTTCATCAGATCGAGTTCCTGGCGCAACGCTTCTGTGTAGCCGCGCACGGCGTACTTGCTGGCGTTGTAGGCACCCATGCCGGGCTGCGCGAAGATGCCGAAGATGCTCGACGTATTGATGATGTGGCCGTTGCCAGTTGCCTTGAGCAGCGGCAGAAACGCCTTGGTGCCGTGCACGACGCCCCAGAAGTTGATGTTCATGATCCAGGCCAACTCGTCGTCTTCCATGCCTTCGATCGTGCTGGACAGCGCCACGCCCGCGTTATTGAAGATCAGGTTGACCTTGCCGTGCGCGGCGGCCGCTTCTTCGGCCCAGCGGTACACCGCGGCGCGGTCGGCCACGTCGACGGCATGTGTAGTCACGCGGATGCGGTCGCCTTCGTGCGCGCGCACCAGTTGCAGCGTCTGCGCGAGCGCCGCTTCATTGCGATCGGCCAGCGCGAGATGGCAGCCTTCGCGTGCCAGCTGCAGCGCCAGCGAGCGACCCATGCCCGACGCGGCACCCGTGATGGCGGCAACCTGATTGTTGAATGACTTCATGGCGTGGTCTCCTTGGGGCTGGCGCGCGTCAGACGCGGTCGAGCGCTTCTTCGTTAGGGGTGTTTTGAGCGGCGGGCACCGTGCGGGCAGGCACGCGCAGCGGCACACCCTTCGGTACGGTCATCGGGCGCGTGCGGTAATCCGCCAGCCGGAAATGCGCAGTGGCGCGCCGGAACTGCCACGTGAATCCCGGCCACAGCGTCGTGTTCTTGCCGGTCTTCGGGTCGAGGTACCAGCTCACGCAGCCGCCGGCAGACCAGATCGCATTCGACAGCCGCTTCTGGATGCCGTCGTTGAAGCGGCGCTGCACGTCGGGGCGTACGTCGATGGCCGCCACGTTGTGCGCACGCATCGACTTGAGCGCGTCGACGATGTACGCCACCTGCGACTCGATCATGAACACCATCGACGAGTGGCCGAGCCCCGTGTTCGGGCCCACCACCATGAAGAAGTTCGGAAAGCCCGACACCGTGGTGCCGAGGTAGGCCTCGGCGCCGTGCTTGTCCCACGCGTCGACAATGTCCACGCCTTGGCTGCCAAGCAGCACGCCGCGCGGGAACGGGTCCGTTGCATGAAAACCCGTGCCGAAGATCAGGCAATCGACTTCGCGCCGCGTGCCATCGGTGGTGACGATGGCATTGGGTTCGACGCGTGCGATGCCGGAGGTGATGACGTCGACGTTCTCGCGCGTAAGCGCCGGGTAATAGTCGTTCGAGATCAGGATGCGCTTGCAGCCGATGGTGTAGTTCGGTGTGACCTTCTCGCGCAGCACGGGGTCGGCAATGCGGCGCTTGATGTGGCCGCGCGCCATGCGCTCCACCGCCTTCATCAGCTTCGGATGGATCACAAAGCCGAGCACGCGCGATTCCAACATCCAATAGATGCCCGTGCGCATCAGCTTTTGCGTGAACGGCAAGTGACGGAACAGCCAATGTTCCGTGCCCGACACCTTGCGGTCGGGCTTGGGCAGGATCCACGGTGGTGTGCGCTGATACAGGTCAAGGCGGCCGACCTTTGGCGCAATCTGCGGCACGAACTGGATGGCCGAGGCGCCAGTGCCGATCACGGCCACGCGCTTGTCGCGCAGGTCGTAGTCGTGCTCCCACAATTGCGAGTGGAAAGCCTTGCCCTGGAAGTTTTCGATGCCGGGAATGTTCGGCCAGGCCGGACGGCTCAGGCCGCCCATGCCGGAGATCAGCGTGCGGGCACGGTAGCGGCGGCCGTCGGCCATTTCCAGGTTCCACACGCCCGCAGCGTCGTCGAAGGCCGCGCGCGCCAGTTCGTGATGGAAGCGCACATGCGGGCGCACGCCAAATTCATCGGTGCAGCGCTCCAGATACGCGCGGATTTCTGGTTGCGGCGAATACATGCGCGACCAGTCCGGATTGGGCGCGAACGAAAACGAATACAGGTGCGATTGCACATCGCACGCGCAGCCGGGGTAATGGTTGTCGCGCCACGTGCCGCCCACAGACCCCGCTTTTTCGAAGACCAGGAAGTTGTCGATGCCGTTCTGCTTGAGCTGGATCGCCATGCCCAGGCCGGCAAATCCCGTCCCGATGATGGCGGCATCGATCAGGATGGGGGCGTCAGGGCTGCGCGGGGTCGGCGCAAAAGCGTCGGGGCGCGGAAAATCGGTCCGTGCGTTCACGTGGTGTCTCCGTGGGCACCACTTGGGCGCCTCTTAATGTGACATTGATCGATGTCATCGTAGGAGGCTGCCTAGACCGAGTCAATCGACCGATTGGAACGGTTCATCTAAAAGCGATGCATCGATCGCTTGAAACGGTTTTCCCTTAGGAATCCGTCACTTGCGTGCGGTGCACAAGGTCAGAGGCTGCCGGCGCGAAGGCACTCAACAACGCGTTGATGTGCGCAAGAAGCCGCATGACATGGCGCCCCGAGAGGCGGATGTCACGCTCGCTACCGTCATGCACAGCATGGAGGAAGGCTTCCAACGTGGCGTCGACGCTCGGGTTGTGCAGCAGCGCCAGCGCGCCTCCGGTGCGATGGGCCCACTGGCGCAGCGCTACGCGGTCCATTGCGTCCAGCAGCGGCTGCAGCCGCTGCGCATCCTCGGCCAGCGACGACAGGAAGACCTGTGCCAGCCCGGCTACGGCAGGGTCGGCCCCCAGCGCGGCGTGCAGACCGTCGAGCGACAGGGCGAATGGCCCCTCCAGGGGCGCTTCCGCAGGTTCTGCGGCTTCCCATAGCGCAGACAGCGCGTCTTGCAGCGTGACAAGCGTGGTGGGTTTCAGCAGGCTTGCGTCCATTCCCACGGCACGGCACCGCGCGTGCTCCTCGGCGAGCGTGGTTGCCGTGATGGCGATGATGGGTAGGCGAGGGCCGCCGGCGCGCTCTTCGTGGCGGATGTGCCGCGCCAGGTCGAAGCCGTCCATGCGCGGCATGTGGCAGTCCGTGAGCAACGCATCGAAATGATGTTCGTGCAGACGCTCGAGCGCGACGACGCCGTCTTCGGCCAGCGTGACGCGATAACCCAGTAGCCGGAGTTGCTTGGCGATCAGTTCACGGTTGATCGGGTGGTCTTCCGCCACGAGGATGTGCGCGCCCGGCGCATCACAGGGTGTTGGGGCCGGCAGTGCATGTGCAGCGGCGCTGGTCGCCTGCAGGTGATCAGATGGGGGGAGCGCGCGCTCGCACGCCTGCACAAATGCGTGCCAGTTCAGAGGATTGATGCTCAGCGTGTTGCCGGGTCCGGAATAACACGCTTCCGGGGTGATGCGGATGGCGCGCGCATCCGCCTGGGCGGTCGAGCTCAAGAGGAGGTCGGCGTTGGCGACGGGGCCCGCTTGCAGTCCGGCTGCGATCGCGAATTGCGTGAGGCTGTGCCGCACAGCCGGGTCGTCCACAACAATGGCAACGCTGCAGCCCGCCAGTTGCGGCAACGCATACCGTGCCTTAAGCATCGGCACGGCTAAATGCAGCGTGACCGCCGTGCCGTGCCCGGGCGCACTCTCCATGACGAGCTTGCCGCCCATCAGGCCGGCAAGCTGGCGAGAAATCGCCAGGCCCAGACCGGTGCCGCCGTAGCGCCGCGTGGTCGAGCGCTCAGCCTGCACGAATGGTGCAAACAGCGTGGCCTGGACCTCGGATGAGATCCCGATGCCCGTATCCCTGACGCAGATGGCAAGGTGCGCCGTGTCGTTCTCGATGCGCGTGCACTCCGCTGAAAGCCGCACGCTGCCCGTGTCGGTGAACTTGATGGCGTTGGAGAGCAGGTTGAAGAGGATCTGCCGTAGACGAATGCTGTCGACCGAGACGCTGGCCGGTACGTTGGCGGCCACGTCCACGTGCACGGCGAGCGCCTTCTCGTGGGCGCGGCTTGCCAGCAGGCCGACCGTGCCGTCAAAGACCTCGCGCAAGTCTGTGGGCGACGGCGAGATGTCCAGTCGACCGGCCTCGACCTTTGCGTAATCGAGGATGTCATCGAGGATGTGCAGCAGGGCGCGCCCCGAATCCTGCACCATCGAGACCATCTGCTTCTGCTCGCCTTCGAGCTTCGTCTGCTGCAGCAGCTCGACCAGCCCAAGCACGCCGTTCATGGGCGTGCGGATTTCGTGGCTCATCATGGCCAGGAAGCGATCCTTCGCATGCAACGCCGATTCCGCTGCGTTCTTGGCCGCTTCGAGTGCGTCGGCTTGCTCGCGCTCCGTGGTGACGTCGCTCACGTAGCCGTTCCAGACCGTACGGCCGTCCGGCTCGCGATGCGGGATCGACCGCGCGTGCAGCCAGCGCACCGCACCGTCTTCGCAGACATGGCGGAATTGCTGGTCGAACGGCGTCAACTGCTGCGCCGAGACGAGCACCGTGTCGAGCATGCGCTGCCGGTCGTCTTCGTGAATGAGCCGTTCCGGCGTGGATAGGTAGCTCAGCAGATCCTGAGGCTGTGCGCCCAGCGTTTCGTGGGCCTTGCCTGCGACGTAGGTGATGCGGCCCCGTGTCTGGCCGGGCGGCAGCTCAAATTGATAGACCAGCGCCGGCAGCGATTCGGTGACTTCGCGCAAGCGCTGCTCGAGGCGCTCCGCGCGCGCCTGCGCTTCCCGGATCTCGCTGATGTCGACCAGCGAGGCCACGGTGCCCGCAGGTTGTCCGTCCGACAGGTGGAACGGTTCGATCCAGTACAGCACGTTGCGTGATTGCCCGTCAGGCGTGTCAATGACGAGTTCTTCGCGGGTGCTTTCGCAGGTCTGCACAGCGCGCCGGTTGATATCGGCCAGCGGCGCCGTGGTGCTGACCGAATACAGGCCCAGCTCCTGCGGCGTACGCCCGAGCAGCGATACGCGTGTCCGGCCGAACATATTGCAGAACGCCGCATTCACCGCCACGTAACGGTGCGCCGCGTCCTTGGCGACGAGCGGGAACGGTACCGCTTCCATCAGCGCACGCTGGAAGCTCAGTTGGCGGGCCAGGCTTTCTTCGGCGCGGCGGCGCTGGTGGTTTTCGCGGCGTAGCTGCATCTGCTTGATGAACAGTGCGATCAGCGCCGCCAGCACCAGGGCGGCTACCGGCCCAAACTTGGCGAGCACGGCCGACGCCGACGGGCCAAGCTGGTAGCTGACCGACAGCCATTTGTTGCGGATGGTCACCTGCTCGCCTTGGGGCATGGCAAAGAGCGCGCGGTTGATGAGTGGAACCAGTGCGGCGTATTGCGCCGACACGCCCACGCCGATGCTCTCGATCGTGTTCGCAGAACCCGTGACCTTCAGTTCCCCCGGAAAGTGATGGCGGATGAGCGCGTCGGCCACCGGCAGATTGGCGATGGTGAAGTCGGCCTCGCCTGTCGCCACCATGGACAACGCGTCGTTGACAGACCCGGCAGGCAGGATGCGGACCTTGGGCACGTTCTCGCGCAGCAGGGTGGTCAGCGTCTCGCTCGTCGGCAGCGCGACGGTCTTGCCGGAAAGCTCGGGCAGCGCGGCCACCGTGAGCGCGTCGGTGCGCCCGACGATCACCATCGGCGTGGCATCGATCGGCTGGGTGAGCGTAAAGCCCGGCGGGCGGGAATCCTGGTCGGATATGCCGAGCAGGATGTCGACCTCGCCGCTATGCGCCTTCGCGAGTGCTTCGGCCCAGTCGCGCACGGTCACCCGCTCGAAGCGCAACCCGAGCGTCCGCGAGAGAAAGCTCTGGTACTCGGGAAAGATGCCGAGCATCCCGCCGCCCGATCCGTTGAAGGTGTACGGCATGTAGTCGGGGTCGGCGGCGTAGCGTAGCGGCGGCAGCGACGCCAGCATGGCCCGCTCCTCGGCCGACAACTGCAGGCCTGCCAACGAACCGCCGCCTTGCGTGATCCACCGCGCGCGCAGCTCGCTCATGGTGGCGTCGGGCAACTGGGCAAGGTGGCGGTCCAGATAGCGGATTAGCATCGCCTGCTCACGCGGCGCGGCAAAGTGCAGCGCGTCAACCTGCTGGTTCACCAGTTGCACGATCGACAGCCGCCGGTAGCGCGGCTGCGACATCAACTCCCGCGTGGGGTAGGTCACACCCACGTAAGCGTCCGCCGCGTCGTGCAGCACGGCATCGAGGGCGTCGGCTGCCGTGGGGGTACTGATCAGCCGGATGCTCGGGTACTGAACCGCCAGTTCCTCTTCGAGCGAAGAGCCTTGCTCGACGGCGATGCGCATGCCTGAGGCAAACGGGTTCTGCGCGACTTGCGCGTTGTCGATGCGCGCGACCACTGCGGTGGGACGTTCCAGGTACGGCGCGGAATAGATAAGGCAGTGATCGTATTGCGAGCGGGGTGCCACGCTCATGATGATGTCGACGTCGCCCCGGCAAGCCGCCTTGAGCAGCTCGTCACGCCGTGCGAAGACGCGCGGGATGACGCGCACCTGATCCTGCGGAATCAGATGCATCAGCAGATCACCCGAGAAGCCGCTGAGCCGGTCGGCTTCCACGCCTTCGAGTGGAGCCATGGCGTCGCTGATCACGCCGACCGTTACCTTGGGTGGAAACTGCTTGAGCCGCTGAATGGTCTGTGAGGCGTCCTCCGCGTCGGCATTGCGCGCTCCGCCCAGCCAGACAAATGCCGCCGCGCAGGCAAGCAACCCCGCAACGATACCAACGCGCAGGTGGGCAGCCGCCCTGGGCGCGAGCCACGCCATCATCTTGTCAGCCCTCGCTGCTGCCCAGCAGCCCGTGGCGCACGGCAAAGTCGAACAGCGCCGCCTCGGTGCCAAGCTCGAGCTTGCGCATGGCCGTCTGCTTCTGCGAGCTGATGGTCTTGACGCTGCGGTTGAGCTGCACGGCAATCTCGCTGACCGTCTTGCCGGTCACGTACATGCGCAGCACTTCCAGCTCCCGCTTGCCGAGTTTGGAGACCGGGTCGTCGTGGACGGGCTGCGGTTCGCCGTTGCGGCAGAGCAGCTTGACATTGAGCATTGGCGAGAGATAGATGCGACCGTCCGCCGCCGCCTGCATGCCTTCGAGGATGTGCTGCGGTTCGTCGGATTTGCTGACGATGACCTTGATGCCCGCGCGCAGGATGTTGCTCATCAGTGCACGGGTCTCAAGCATGGTGAGCACCATCACGCGCAGGTCCGGGTGGCGGCGCACGAGGAATTCGAGCAGGAGGATGCCGTCGCCATAGCGACTGCCGGGCATGGCGTAGTCGGTGATGACAAGGTCGCAGCGCACGCGGCCAAGCACGGCGAGCAGCTCATCGGCGTTGGTGGCTTCGCCCGCCACCTCGAAGCCGTCGACCGCCGACACGAGGCGTCGCAGGGCTGCCACCACACCGGGGTGATCATCTGCAATGACGAGTTGGACTGGGGTCTGCATGTCGATGTGTCTCCGAGCGTGTAACGTGCGGCAACGTGTTTGCCGCATTGCTGAGAATCGCCGAAGCCTCCAGGGCGGAACATCGGAAAAGTCCTATTCGTACACCCCGATCTGCGCTTTTCTGGTGCAGATTTGTGGCTACGTGTTGTGATCGCAGCCATGATTTCGGACCAGGGCGGCGCGCCGCTGCGTGGCACAATGCTCGCGATTGCTTCGCACGCTTGATCGCACCGATTTCCCATGACGCCCACATCCTCGACAGCACCTTCAGCGGCCGCGCGCCAGCAGAGCGCCGAACGCTCAACCTTGGTGAGTGCAGGCGTCAATTGCCTGCTCTCGGCGGGGCAGATTGCGGCGGGGTTGTGGTCGCATTCGCAGGGTCTGGTGGCCGACGGGCTGCATACGCTGTCCGACCTGATCGCCGATGGCATTGTTTTCATTGCCAACCGCAACAGCCACAAGGGACCAGACGAAGATCACCAATACGGCCACGCGCGCTATGAGAACGCCGCGTCGCTCGGGCTGGGGCTGCTGCTGATCGGGGCGGGCGCGGGCATGATCTGGGCCGCCGTGGAGAGCCTGCGCTCGCCGCAGGGGCCGACGCCGGTACATGGTCTGGCGCTGGTGGTGGCGCTGATCGCGCTGGCGGCCAAAGAAGGACTTTTCCGTTACATGCTGGCCGTGGCCAAGCGCATCAACTCACGCATGCTGATTGCCAATGCGTGGCATGCGCGTTCCGATGCGGTGTCGTCGTTGGTGGCGTCAATTGGCGTGGCGGGCAACCTGATGGGCTATCACTGGCTCGACCCGGTGGCCGCCTGCATCGTCGGGCTGATGATTGGCCGTGTGGGCGTGCGCTTTGGTTGGGAGGCGCTCAATGACCTGATGGACCGGGCCTTGCCGCCCGCGCAGGTGGAGGCGATCCGTGTCAGCCTGGAAGCCACGCCGGGCGTGATCAATGTGCACGATCTGCGCACGCGTGTGACGGGAGACCAGGCATTGGTGGACGCGCATATCGAGGTGGACCCGCGTGTCTCCGTGAGCGAGGGCCATGCGATTGCCGTCCGGGCCCGCACCAACGTGCTGACGGCACACACGGCGATGGCGGTGCTCGACGTGCAGATTCACGTCGACCCGCGCGAGCACATCGCGACCGACCCCGTGCCGCTACCCGATCGCGATGCGCTGCATGCCGTGCTGGCACAACTGCTGCCGCCCGGCACGCCGCTGGACGCGCGCCACTGCGTGCTGCATTACGTCGATGGCGCGGTGGAGGTCGACCTGGTCCTGCCGCCGGCACTGGCTGCCGAAATCGCCCGCATTGCCGATGCCATCCACGCCAGGTGGGATGGCCTCGTACGCCTGCGCGTGCTTGTTACGGACGCTTGAGCCTGTCGCGCTAACGGCATTGGTCAACCGCGTTGGCCGGCTGCGTCTTGGTGGGGTCGAAGTGCAACTGCTCCAGCCCCTTTTCCGTCAGCGACATCCAGTCGATTGCGCCCGACGTGCGCAGCAAACCGGTGCTGCCCACCGGGCGCCATTGCACGCGCTTGCCGTCGGTGTTCAGCAACGTGGCCGATAGCGTGAGCGAATCCGGCCCCGCCTGCAGTTGCAGCAGACGGCCATCGGCGGCGGGCGTGTAGGCGGTGTTCTGCTTCACGGCGATGCCGGCTTCGCGCACGGTTGCCGGCATGCATGAAATGGATGCGCGCACCTTGCCCGTAGTGTCGATCAGATCGGCAAAGCCGTTGCCCTTGGCCACGCCCACCAGCAGGAACCGCTCGATCGCCGGCATCCATGTGACGCTGTAGGTGTAGTACTGCAGATGCTTGTGCAGAAGCTGCTCGCCCGTTACGCGTCCGCTCACCGGATCAAAGACGGCGATCTTCAGATTGGCCTCCGTCTGGCCCGGCACGAACTGCTGCCAGGCCAGCAGCGCGTTGGTGCTGCCGCCTGCCACCATGGGCCACCATTCGCGCCGGCCATCGGCAACATCGACGTTGTGCAGGCGACGGCCGCGCCCGTCGTAGACCTTCAGGTAGACACCGTTGCCGCTGCCGAGGTTGTCGACGCCGCCGCCGGTGACCCAGCCGTCGGAATAGAACACCACGAAACGGTCGCCCACGGCCGTGATATGGCCCGAGTGGCCACCGGATTCCACCTGTTGCGGATACGGCTTGATGGGCCGCAACGCGGTGTCGTAGATGCCGAAGCGCTGGTTGACGTTCTCCGGCGCATTCCAGCCGTCTTCAAACGACACCATCACCTGGCCCGCGCGATTGCGGGCCACCGTCACCGGCTCCTGCGCTTCGGGCTTCTGGATGAAGATGCGCGGGGCATCGAGCACCCCCGTGTCGGCATGCCATTGCGCGACATAGACATCGTGCGGCCAGCTGCCACTGCGATCGGCGCCGCGCGGGGGTAGACCGGAGCTACTGAAGAACACGTTGAAGGTGTTGGCCGTTGCGCCAGGCACCGCGCCGATGCCATGCATGTATTGACGCGGGTCGGGCGCGCCGGCCGTGGCGACGGCGGGCAGGGCCAGTGCGCAGGCAAGGGCCAGCACGGCACGGCGCAGAAAAGACAGTCGGGACACGTGACGCTCCATCTTCATCGGTGGCTCGGTGGCGGTTGCAGAACCGATTGGGCCACGGGCACCCGCCGAAGTTGCTGCGCGAATGGGGGAGGCCGTTTGGCGGAGTGGCGCCGGGTGTCGCCAGGTCCGACGGAGGCGCCGGTTTACCCCCCGCCGCAGCAATCAAGTTTCGGCCCCGTGTGCCGTTCTTCACAAACAAGAGCGGAACCCATTCCGCCAATCCCTTCCCAGCGCGGCCAGAGTGGGCACAAGCCCGCCGCCCACCGCGCCAGAACCGACCCAACGAGAACAACATGACCCAGCGACTCGACGCCCGATGGCGAAGCGAAGTGACGGAGGCTCTACGTACCGTGGAGGCGCAGTTCGGCGTGGCACCGCAAAGCCTGCCCCGCGACGCGCTCATCGCGGCCCTGACCGATGCGATCTGGGCCCAGCGTGCCGCCTATGCGCGTGTGCGCCGGACGGTTGTTGCGTGCCCTGAACTGGTGGACGAATCGATGTAACGGCGCACCGCGGTGCCGCCGCCATTTTGGAAGAAGGTGATGTGATGCGGTACTGCGGTTCGCTGGATTTGGACCATCTGCTGCGCCAGCCGTTTGCCCAACTGGGCCGGCTGGTGCGCGATGAAGACTCGGGGCAGCCCCTGCCTCCGGTGGAAGTCGCCGCGCGCGCTGTGTTGCTGCGCGCTGCGGGCTACGAGGTGATGCCCACCTGTGGGCATCATGACCGACGTGGCTTCTGTCTCGGTCACGCAGACCAGATCATCGGGATGTAAGCGCCGCGCCTACGACGCATGCGCCACGTGCGCGCAGTCATGCGCACATGCTGTTGCGAAAGCGCATCGTGGCATGTCAAGGCGGCCTGAGTGCGTGGTGTATGAAGCACCCGAAAAGCGTTGACTGACGCACCTTTGCGGGCAATCCGTTGCCAAAAAGCAAACGGTAAAAATGACTTACATTCCGGTCCTTTTTCGGCCCATGGTTCTGGTGCATCCTGAACCAAGATAGATCGCACGGATGGCAGATTGTGCGACGTCGGACGCAACGTCAGGCCGGAAGTCGGAAGTAAATCGAATCGGCGACGCCTGCACTCTGGGGTCAGGGGAAAGAACATGAAGACGCAATATCTCAGCAAACAAGAAATCTACGACGGCGCAGTCCGCCATCTGTTCGGACAGGGCGGCGCTGCCATCCTGCCGCGCGGCGGTGCGGCGTACCACGGCCAGGGCGGCCGTTGCTGCCCGATCGGCAACCTGATCGGCGTGCGTGACTACACGACGTCGATGGAAAGCGTGCCGGTGCGCTACATCCTCAAGCCCACCAACGAGATTCCGCGCTACATGGACGCCGGCGTCATTGCGCTGCGCCGCGCGCTCAAGCGTGCGCGCATTGACGTGGATGACCGCGACACCGTTGAGCTGCTCTCCAAGCTGCAGAACGCGCACGACGTGTTCGGCACGTGGGAGTGGAAGGAACGCCTGCAGTCGATTGCGCGCCAATTCGGCCTGAGCGGCGCTCTTGTCGATACATTCTGACCGACCGGCCGGTCACAGATCACCCTATAGAAGGTGACGCCATGAAAGGGAAGGGGACGTTCCTCGCCATCGAGGACATTTTTGAACGCGTGCGCACGCACCTGCTCGCACAGCAATGCCGTTCCGAAGACGCCGACGGCGAGCCGCGCTACCGCGGCCTCGATAACCGCCGGTGCGGCGTCGGCATCCTCATCGACGATGCGTTCTACTGCAGCGCGATCGAGCGCCTGGGCGTGAGCCTACTGCGTGTGCCGAGCGACGATCCGCTCGCGTGTGCGCTGCGCTGCTCCGGCGTGAATGTCGACGACGATCAGGTGGTGGATCTGCTGATCGATCTGCAGGACATCCACGACTTGGCAGCCATTGAAAGCTGGCCCGCGGCGTTGGAAGACATCCGCCGCCGGTTGCCCGATACGCCGTTAGCGGCCTGAACGATTGAACCTCCATGCGAACCCGGCCTGTGCCGGGTTTTGTCATTTCAGCGCATCGAGCTCGGGGTAGTGGCGAAAGATGCCCATCGTGTTGAACGGAATGCGTCGCGGCGATTCCAGATACGCCGCGATGTTCGGCTGCGCCGCCACGCGGTCATGCAACGCCGCCAGATGCGGTAGCTCGCGCTCATATCGCTGCATGTGGCGCGGAAACGCGTAACGCAGTCCCGCCACGATCTGGAACAGCGACAAATCCACATACGTCAGCGCATCGCGCACGGCCCATGTCGGGCCGGCGGGATTGCGGTCGAGCACGCGCTCGAAGTAGTGCAGGAACTTGGGCGCGCGATTGTCCAGAAAATCCTGTGTTCGGCGCTTGGCTTCGGGCCGCTGGTCTTCGTAGTACTCGCACGACGCGATGGGGTGGTGCGTGTCATGAATCTCCACCACAAAATCGGCAATCGTCAGTTGCAGGCCGTGCGTCCACAGGCCGCCGGCTTCGTCGTGCGGAGCCAGGCCGTAATGCTGACCAAGGTAGAGCAGGATGTTGGCCGTCTGCGCGATCACCAACTGGCCGGCCTGCAGGAACGGCGGCGCGAACGGCGGCGTCGGAATGCCGGCATCGTCGAGAAACGCTTCGATGGCGGATTCATCTTCGCGGCCGAGGTCGGTGTAGGGCACGGCGGCCTGCTCCAGCGCCAGCCGGACGAATTCACCGCGGCCCTGGATTTCGGGCCAGTAGTAGAGCGTGGTTTCCATGGTCGGGCGGACAAACGTGGTGGGGGCTGCGCAGCAAGAGCAATGCCGCAGCGCAGCGGGAACAGTGCCTGCGAACGATAATAGGCGCTTGCCCCTGCGCTTGTTTCAACCCGCCCGCCGTGAACGCTCCGCTTTCTTCCCCGCCCGCCATCGAACCCGCTGATCCTTCGCGCTGGCTGCTCCGCGGCCACCCCGGCTATCTGCGTGCCAACCTGGCGCTGTTCGCGGCGGGCTTCTCCACGTTCTCCCTGCTGTATTGCGTGCAGCCGCTCATGCCGATGCTGGCGCACGACTTTGGCCTCACGCCCGCGCAGACGAGCCTGGTTCTGTCGGTGTCCACGTTGCTGCTGGCATTTGCGATTCTGTTTGCGGGGTTGCTGTCGGAGTCGATCCATCGCAAGACGCTGATGGGCGTGTCGCTGGTGCTGTCGTCGGCGCTCACGCTGGCGGCGGCGGTGCTTCCGGGCTGGCACGGGTTGCTGGCCACGCGGGCGTTGCTAGGTGTGGTGCTGGGCGGCGTGCCGGCGGTGGCCATGGCGTATCTGGCGGAAGAGGTGCATCCGCAAGGTCTCGGCATGGCCATGGGTTTGTACATCGGCGGGACGGCGTTCGGCGGCATGGCCGGGCGTGTGCTGACCGGCGCCGTGGCCGACCATTTTGGCTGGCGTGCCGCCATCGGCTTTACCGGCACGCTGGGTTTGCTGGCGGCGCTGGCCTTCTTGTGGCTGTTGCCGGCGTCACGCCGTTTTGTGCCGCGCAAGGGGGTGGCGCTGGGCGATCTGTTCGACACGCTGGGCGCACATCTGCGCGAGCCGGGCCTGCGCGCGCTGTTCGCCATGGGCTTTCTGCTGATGGGCGGCTTCGTCACGATCTACAACTACGCGAGCTTTCACTTGCTCGATGCGCCGTACGCCCTTAGCCAGACGGCGGTGGGCGGCATCTTCATGGTGTATCTGCTGGGCATTGGCGCCTCTGCGTGGTTCGGCCGATTGGCGGATCGCCATGGCCGGGGCCGCATGCTGCTGGCGGGCACAGCGCTGATGTCGACGGGCGTGCTGATGACGTTGGCGGGCCCGCTGGTGCTGGTGATTGGCGGCATCGCGCTGCTGACCTTCGGTTTTTTCGGTGCGCACGCGGTGGCCAGCGGCTGGGTCGGGCGCCGCGCGCAGCGTGCCAAGGGGCAGGCCGCGGCGCTGTATTTGCTGGCGTATTACCTGGGCTCCAGCCTGATCGGCACGACAGGCGGCAAGCTCTACGCACCGTGGGGCTGGCCCGGGGTGGTGGCCGTGGTGATGGCCTGCATGGCATGTGCGCTCGGCACGGCGGCCTGGCTCTGGCGGCGGGCGCCGCTGCCGCAGGGCGCCAAGCGGTGAGGTTGTGCGCCCGGGGAATTCGCGTATCGTGCCGTGGTCGATGTCTGCACGATCGCTTTCCCTGTCATGCGTACTCATTCTCTCTTCTGCACGCGGCAACTGTGGCCGCTCGCGTCGCTCCTGATTTTGCTGATGGCGTGCTTCGCCAACGTGGCCGACGCCGCGCCGGTGTCGTTTGCCAAACTGGCCGGGCTGCCGACCTCCACCGCCAGCGCATCGGCGCCGGCGGCGGACCCTGCGCAGACACGCCAGTCGCTCGACACCGTCATCACGCTGCTCAGCAACGACCAGCAGCGCACGGCCCTCGTCAATGAACTGAAGCAGTTGCGCGACGGCATGAGCGCGCAGCAGAAGGTGCAGGCAGAACAGGCACCGGGTCTGTTGGGTGCGGTGGCGTCGCTGATCGAGAACGGCTCGCTGCAGGCCGATGTGGAAGCCGGGGCGCCGCGCTACTGGCTGCGCCGCATCGAGGCCGCCAGCGGTAATGCCGGCCTGCTCTTCTCGCCCGACAAACGCATGCCGCTGGCCGCCGACTTTGCCGGCACCGTGGGCATCTGGGCCGCCATTGCCGGTGGCCTGCTCGCCCTGGGCTGGTTGATCCGCCGTGTGTTTGGCCTCACGGCGGGCTTCGGGCAGCATCCGACCACTCGGGCGTTGCTGATCGACGCGTTGCGCAAGATCGGCCCATGGGCGATCTCCTTTGCAGTCATCGTGCGGCTCGACCACGACGCCTCGCCGGGCTTTGTGCTGGCGGTGGTGCTGGCCTACGCCATCGTATGGGGCGCGATCATCACGGCGGGCGTGGCGATGCTGTTCTCGCTCTTTTCCGGCAGCGCGCACCGGCGTGTGGCGGTGGAATATCTGTTCAAGCACGGCATGTGGCCGATTTTTCTGACGGCCAGTCTGGGCGCCTGCGGCGATGCGCTGGTCGATCCGCGCGTCGCGTTGGTGCTGGGCGGATCGCTCAGTTTGCTGCTGGCCACGGTGTGCAACGTGGTGTCGTCGTTGATGCTGGCAGCGGGCGCGTTGTGGGCGCGCCGGCCCATCGGCCAGCTGATCGCCAATCGCCCGCTGGAGCTGCGCAGCGGCGAACACACGGGCAACCAGGTCCGCCGTCTGCTGGCCGCGTTCTGGCCCGTGCCGGTGGTGGTGCTGGCGAGCGCCACCGTCGTGGCCACGCTGACGACGCCCGACAACGTTGACGCCGTGGCGCGCCGCGCGGTGATGACGTCGCTGCTGCTGGTGGCGGCGTTCTTTCTGTCGGCGCTGATTCGCCCCCGCGCGAACTGGCGCTCGCACCTGCGTCTGGCGCGCAGTTCGCCTTACGTGGAGCGGCTCAAGCATTTCGTTGGCGCGCTGATCAAGCTCGTTATCTGGATCGCCTTCCTGGAGCTGGTGCTGCGCGTGTGGGGCCACACGCTGGTGGAGGTCGCGCACAGTTCGGTCAACGGTAAGCGCATCGCCGATGCCTTGGTCGGCCTGATCGGCACCGTGTTTGCCACTTGGCTGGTCTGGATCCTGCTCGACACGGCGATCCTGCGGGCGCTGTCGCCGGCCTCCGCGCGGGCGCAACCCAGCACGCGTGCGCTGACCATCCTGCCGCTGCTGCGCAACGGCCTGAAGGTGACGCTGGTGGTGACGGCCAGCATTGGCGTGCTGGCCAACCTGGGCGTCAACGTGACGCCGCTGGTGGCCGGCGCCGGCGTGATCGGCCTGGCGGTGGGCTTTGGTGCGCAGTCGCTGGCGCAGGATTTCATCACCGGCATCTTCATCCTGATGGAAGACACCATCAGCGTGGGCGATACGGTGGACGTGGGCGTGGCTACGGGTTCCGTCATCAATCTCACCATCCGCACGGTGCGGCTGCGCGATGGCACAGGTGCGGTGCTGTCGATTCCGTTCAGCCAGATCAAGACCGTGCGCAACCTCTCGCGCGATTACTCGTTTGCCGATTTTGAAGTGCGCGTGTCGATGGAGGCAGAGCCGCAGCAGGCGATCGATCTCGTGCGCGCGGCGGCTGATCAGATTGCGGGTGAGCCGCGCTTTGGCTACACGTTGCTCGGCGGTGCGGAAATCTTCGGGCTGGATCGCTTTGAAGGTGGCGCGATGATCGTCAAGGGGCGGTTCAAGACGCGTCCGCAGAAGCAGGCTGACGTGCTGCGGGCGTTCAACGTTGTGCTCAAGGATGCGTTCGACAAGGCGCACGTGCCGCTGGCGGCGCCGGGGACGGTGTTGCGGACTTCTGCGGCGTTTGAGGAGTGGATGGCGCGGGTTGGGGCGGATGAGGGGAAAGGGGCATCGGCTTCTAACGAGCCACCTGCTGCTGCGCCGGCGTAAGGGCGTTGGTGGTTTGCTGGAGTTTCGTCCCCTGCCGGGGCCGACTTACTTTCTTTGTCTTGCCAAAGAAAGTAAGCAAAGAAAGGCGCGCCCGAGATGGCGAAAGATTCCTTGAATTTATGTCGCAGAGAGGGAAGGGAAAAACTCGCTTCGCTCAGACAGTTTCCCTTCCTTTTTCCTCTCTGCAACAGAAAATCAAGGCGCCATCTAGGGCAGGGGAAAGTCAAAAGCCAAGCCGGCTGGGCGCATGTGTTGGCGCCCAGGCCGTGTCTTCGTTTTAGAACCCGTGGCGCATGCCGACCATGACGCCGGTCTGCGAGGCTTTCGGCAGTGCGGCTGCCAGGACGGTGCCGGCGTCTTTCTGGTGGGTGTAGTCCATACCGACGTACAGCCACGTGCGTTTGCTGACCACGTAATTCATGATCGCGTAGGCGGTGTAGCGCAGGCCGTCGGGGTCGCGCTGGCGCGTGGCCATGCCGCCCACCACCAGGTTGTACTGACCGCTGAAGTCGTACTTCACGCCGCCGAGAATGAGGTCGTTCTTGGTGCGCGTGCCGTCGCGGTAGTTGATGTAGCCGAGCATCAGTTTGGCGGGGCCGACCTGCACGCTGCCGCCGGTGGTCCACGTGCGGGTGCCGACCGATTGCAGGTCTTTCTGCTGCTCCCATGCGCCGCCGAAAGCGAACGGGCCGCTGGCGTAGTTGAGTGACAGCGCGCTGTAGTTTCCCGCTGAGAACGCGCCTGCCTGCTCGCCCATGCCGACCATCACGCCGGGGCGCCAGCCGTTGAAATCCCCCACGTACTTGACCGAGTTGTCGATGCGCACGCCGGTGGCGGTCACGTGCCACGCCGTTGCGCCGAGGTTGCCAATGGAGAGCGCGTCGTACTGGCCGGCCGTGTTGAAGACGAGGTTCTCTTGCCGGCCGAACGTCAGCGAGCCGAACCCGCCTTCCAGCCCGACATACGCCTGGCGCCCGAACAGGCGCGAGGTGGCAGGCGTGGTGGGTTTGTAGCCGCCCAGGCCCATGTCGTTGGTGGAGCCCACGCCTGTGTCCGGCGCAAAGCCGCTGACCAGGTGGAACACGGCCTTCAGCCCGTTGCCCAGGTCTTCCGAGCCGCGAATGCCGAAGCGGCTGCCGCTGTAGTAACCGCCCGCCATCTCGGCCTTGCCGTGGCCGTCGGCGTCGTTATTGGTGCTGTAGCGCAGGCCGGTTTCCATCACGCCGTACAGCGTGACGCTCGATTGCGCGTGCGCGGCACCGCAGGCCAGCAGCGCCGACAGTGCAACGGCCGATAGCGGAATGGAACGGTTCGAAGTGGTCATGTGGCTCCCTTGTTGTCGTGACGACTGTTGTGTTGGCCGGAATGGGCTTTCCGGCCTGGCTCGGGGGCCGACTCTCAGGCAAGTCTGTGCTGTAAGGGTTGAAGTTACGCATGCACCGACAAAGCGCCGCACACGTCGCGCCGGTTGGGGCGTTGCCCGCCGAAGGGGCGTTGAGCGTAAACCGCCGGCTTACAGATTCTTGGGGGTTTTCCCTCGGGCAGGCGGTGTGGCGCGGGGCTGCCGCTACACTGGCGACGCCGATTTCCGTTTGCCGCCCACGCCCCCCATGCCTTCGCTCTCCGTTCCCGTGCTCAACGCCCTGCGTGACAAGCTGCCCGCGCTATCGCCGGCGCAGCAGGGCGTGGCGCGGTTGATCCTGGAAGCGCCGGAGCTGTCGCTCGAACAATCCGTGGAGACGCTGGCCGTGCGCGCCGGCGTGTCGATGCCGACCATCGTGCGGATGTGTCAGGCGCTCGGCTTTGAAGGCTTGCGCGAGTTCAAGGCCACGCTGGCCGCTGAACTGGCGCACGCGCAGCCGACGCTGCCGGGCCATGTCGGCCGGGCGGATCCGCCGACGCTGGTCGCCAGCAAGGTCATCGATGGAGCCACGCGTGCGCTGGCCAAACTGCGTGAATCGCTGTCCACCACACAAGTCGACGCCGCCGCCGAGCGCATCGCCCGCGCCCGCCGCGTCGATTGCTATGCGGCCGGCGCGGCCTCATCGTTCATGGCGAACGACATGCAGGCGCGGCTGATGCGGCTGGGGCTGGCGTCCAACGCCTACTTCGATGCGCATCTGCAGCTCGTGTCGGCGGCCATGCTGGGCGCGTCCGACGTTGTGGTGGCGTTCTCGCACGTGGGGCGCATGCCGTATCTGCTCGAGTCGATTGCCTATGCGGCGGAGCAGGGTGCGTGCGTGATCGCCATCACCCAGGCTGGCACACCGCTGGCCGAACGCGCGCAGATCGCGCTGACGGTGGACGTGCCGGAAGATGCGGTGATGCGGGTCGGCACCGAGGCGTATCTGGTGCACCTGACCGTCATCGAAATCTTGATGACCTGCGTGGCGCAACGCCGCGATGAGATGGTGCGTTCGCGCATGCGGGCGATCCAGCGGCTGCTGACAGAGCGCGGCGTCGACCGCCCGTAAGCGACGGCAACGAAGCCGCGAAGGCAAAAAAAAATGGCGCCCCGCGGGCGCCATCCACCACACATGCGGCACTCAAAGCCGCGAGATCGCCAGCCCGATCGCCAGCAGACTCCCCAACCCGAAGATCGTCCAGCCGACCGTGCGGCGCTTGGTGGTCATCACCCACAGCCACAGGCCCGAGATCGACAGGAAGATCAGGCAGCCGGCCAGCGTATCCACCAGCAGAATCCACGGCACCGTCATGCCGACGCCCTTGTGCAGGTTCATCAGCGTGCCGAGGAAGCCGTTGTCGGTCTGGCGGATCGCTACCGAGCGGTTGCCGGCCCAGTATTCGGCCTGGATTTGCGTGGTGGCGCTGCCAAAGTTGAAGGTCCATTGCTCGGGCTGCATCAGCGGCTTGGCGGCCGGTTCGCGCGGTGCGTCGGCGTTCTTGTCGTCCTTGGCGCCTTCGCCCTTGGCCGGGCGTTCGGCCCAGGCCACCGGCTTGGCTTTCTCCACGCGCGTGCGGGTGGCCGGCTCCGGCGTGTTCAGCGTTTGCTGCAGCCACGCGGCCATCGCTTCCGGCGTGGCCGGCACGGGGTCGGGCAGGGCGATCTGCGTATTGATGCGCTGTTGCGCCACGGGCAGCTTCAATACCGCGCGGTGGTTCAGCCAGATGCCTGACACACCAAAGATCAGGCCCATCACCGCGCCCCACAGCCCGAACCAGCCGTGCGTCTTGCGCAGCCAGCGGACGATCGTGGCACGGCGATTGGCGGGATGTTCAGCCTTGGCCTTCGCGGGGCGTGCGTTGGCGGCCGGCTTGGCCGAAAGCGGGGGATGGGACAGGTCGGTCATGAAGCACAAGGCGGCGCAAGGGCCGCCAGAGGGAGGCAAATCGACCGGCCAATATAGATGAGAATGATTCTCGTTGCAATTGGGTGCAGCTTACAAGGTAATACGCTCCTAGGCCCGGCACGGGCATGTCAAGTTGCGTTACGGCTGCAATATTTCGCCTCAGCGCTGACTACAGTCCTCCTTCAACTTGATTCCAGAGAAGGAAACTTAGATGCGTGCGCTTCGAACTTTCTTAGCGACCTGGGGCGTTCTGTTGTCCACCCAACTCGCCCATGCCAGCAATTACGCCTGCAGTGGTCAGATTCAATATTTGGGGCTGAGCGCGGACGGCGGCCTCCATGTCGATAATGGGCACGGCGTTTGGCGAGTATGCGAAGTGAACGCGAACACGCAGGTGCAAGCAGCCGCTTGCAAGGGCTGGTATTCCTACATAACCGAGGGGCCTTGTACAGCGCTCGAGCAGGACATCCGGCCATTTACGACGTGATAGAGGGGCCCACAGCACGCGTCGCCGGAACGCATTGGCTTTACGACCCGTTCGTACAGGAGATGAGGCCGCTGGCGAAAACGAAGGCCACTGACTGCAACTTGGCGGAATGGGGTTTTGAAACGCGATGAAATACTTTTTGACGATGGGTGTAATTGGTGTGGCTTTTGCAGCCGCAGTCTATTGGTACAAGGGGAGCTTTCAGCACTACCGAGCACCCGGCTATGTTCCAAACCAGTGTCTGAGTCGAATTCAATCTGGTGAAGCTTGTATTCAGTGGGATATCACCAATGAAGAACGCCAGATTTTGATGGGGGACAACGTCTTTGATGCATCAGGCTACGTACGTAATCGTGGCCGCGACGAATATCTCGGCCTGCTCGATACTGCGGAAAATGAAGCTAAGCGTGTGGCTCAGAAGCCGCTTGAGGGGGATCAGAAGGTCACTGACGAGGCCCTCAGATGCATGGCACATGGGAGCAAGTTGGTAGGCGCGATCCCCGAGCAACCGGGAATCTGGTCCGCAGTGTACTCAGTCGGCAACGGGAAAAGGCGTCTGCTTTTAGGGCGTTCTGATTTCTGGGCATATGGAGGTCAATCTGGGAAGTTTGGCCTCACGCTCAAGTTCTCGGTGCATAAAAATCCCGCAAGCTTGGTGCTGTCATGGGGACGACGTGACGGCCCCGCTCTTTGGGACGTCGGCTGGGTTCGGGAGGGCGTAAGCTTTCGCGTGACCGTGGAAGATTCGGTCAAGAACGATCAGCCTGTGCATTACCAACCCGCTCAGTTGATTCAACTCGCTGAAGCGATTGACTCGATATGTCATTGGCCACGAGGAAAGCTCACAAATGAGGGCATCTCTACACCCTTTGACGTCTCCTCGCTCGAAGGCACCCCTGCATGAAGCGGACTTAAGGCCGGCTGCCGGTTACAACGTAATACGCTCCAACGCCCGCCGCGACGCTTCGTCCGCGGGATAGAAACACTCGATGCGCATCTCCTGCAGCCCCGCATCGCGCGGTGTGCCCAGCGTGGTGAGCGTGGAGAACAGCGAGATCGTCACGCCGTCGCGCTGCAGTGAGATGGGCAGGAAGGGCGGCGGATCCCCGGCATCCTGCGCGGGCGTAGCGTGGGCTGCCGGCGCATCCGCCGCATCGAACAGCGCCGGCTGCATCGCGCGGATGTCGTGCAGCAGCCGCTGCGTTGCCGGGTCGATGGCTTGCAGGGCCAGTTCCTGCCGCACGCGCCGGGCCAGGTAGCGGCCGACGGCATCGCGGTTGGCGATGGCCGGCCACAGCGCGGTCGGGTCGAACACCAGCTTCATCATGTTGACGGCACCCGGCGCGCCTTCGGACCGGTCGTCGCCGATGGCCCAGCGCATCAGGCGGCGATGCGCGGCATTGGCGTCGAGCACATGCCAGAAACGGTCGAGCACGATGGCCGGATAGGGGGCCTGCTTGTCGAGGATCAGCTTCACCGCGTGGCGCACCGCCTGCATCATCGGCGACGTTTCATCGGCCGGCGTGGCGAGGCCCTGCTGGGAATAGGCGGGCGCGAAACCGGCTGCCAGCAGCATCTGGTTGCGATGGCGCAGCGGCACGTTCAGCTCCTCGGCCAGCTGCAGGATCATGTTGCGGCTGGGCGCCGCGCGCGCAGATTCCAGGAAGCTCACGTGCCGCTGTGATACACCCGCCGCCAGGGCCAGCGCCAGCTGGCTATAGCCGCGCCGCGTGCGCCAGAAGCGCAGCAACTGCGGGAACCGCGAAAGCGCCGCTTCAGGCGGCTCAATTGCCGGTTGGGCCGCTTGGGCGCCATGAGAGGCATGGGCGTCTTCAAGCATGAGGGTGTCGTCGATGGACGAGGCGGAGGCGGGCTTGGTGGGCGTCATGTCACCTATTGAAGCAGAGTCGGGTAGCTGCCGCGATTACCTGTCGCGTAATTGTGACCGCATCCTGCGCCGCCAATACTCGGTCCATCCCAACTTGATAGCCCGAGCGGAGTGCCCATGCAGCGCGAACCGATCGACTACCCCGCCGATGCCCTTTCCACCCGCGACGACCACGTCCGCACGGCCGATGGCTGGACGCTGCCCGTGACCGTCACCAGCCCCGGGCTGGGTGCGCACGGCACGGTGGTGATCTGCTCGGCGCTGGGCGTGCCGCGCCAGTTCTACGCGGCATTTGCGCGTGCCCTGTGCCTGGCGGGCTGGCGTGTGGTGACGTTCGACTACCGCGGCATTGGCGAGGCAGCCGCGACCGGCCCGGGCACGCCGCGCTTTGCCGATTGGGGCCGTCAGGACATCGACGCGGTGCTGAAATGGGTGCACGACACGCTCGTCCCTGAGGGCTGCAGCGGCCGCAGGCTGGTGGTGCTCGGCCACAGCGCGGGCGGGCAACTGGCGGGGCTGGCACCGCACATCGTGCATGCCGATGCGTTGGTGCACGTGGCAGTGTCGCTGGCGAATGCGCGGCTGTGGCCGTGGCACGGCCCGCTGATCCGTCCGCAACTCGCATGGCTGCTGCGTGTGCGGATTCCCTTGGCGGTGGCGCGCGTGCGCGGCGGCATGCTGCCGCTCGCGGCTGTCGGCATGGGGCCGATGTCGATTCCGGCCGCCATCCTGGGTGATTGGGCGCGCTTTGCCCGCCGGCGCGGCTATCTCTTTGCGCCGCGTACCGGGCTGGATACCTCGCGTTACCCGAGGCTCGCCGTGCCGCTGCTCGCCTGGGGTTTCGACGATGACCCATTGGCACCGGCCAATGCCATCGATGCGCTGGTCGCGCAGTTTCCCGCCACGCGCGTGACACGCCGGCACGTGGGCGGCGCAGCGCTGGGCGCCAAGGGCGTCGGCCACATGGGCTTCTTCCGGGCATCGTCCGGCGCGCCGTGGTGGCGCGAAACCGTGGCGTGGCTCGATGCCCTCGCTTGATTGAGGGCCCGATCAGAACGTGTAGACGATGCCCGTACCGCCAAAGTAACTTTGCTTGTTCTGCACGATAGGGCTCTTCGCCGCGTTGCCCAAGAGGCGCGAGGTGCCGAACGCCGTCTGCACCGCCCAATGGCGCGAAAACTCGTGCGTCCAGGCCACCGTGAGCGTGGCGGCTTGCAGGCCGCTGCCCGCGCTGTACTGGGCGAAGCCGCTGTTGGCCGACTGCTGCGGCGTCACTCCGAAGTACGTCTGCATGTATTTGCTCGAGCCGAAATGCAGGCTCGGGCTGACGGTGATCTTGTCGCTGCCCCAGCTCACGACCGGCGCCGCCACGTCAATGTGGCCCGACCAGCCGCGCTCGCGGTTGGTGATGGGCACTTCCAGCGTGGCGCTGCCCGTGGTGTCGGCGATGAGTTTGCCGCCCACCGTGAACACGCCCAGCAGCGATCCCTTGACGGTGCCCATGCCCTTGAGGTGATCCGAGCCGGGGCGGCCGTAACGGTTGGTGTCGGAGCGGCCCGGGTCGTACGACAGCGCGGCCGAGGCGAACATGCCGTTCAGGAAGCGGATGGCATAACCCGCGCCGCCCTGGGTCGGGTCGATGAACCAGCCGTTGCCGAAATCTGCCCGGAAGCCGGGGCCGGCCGTCACGGTGTACTCCTTGCCGCCCTGGTAGCGCGGCGCTACGCCCGCGTTGAGCGACAGCGAATACGACGATTCATCGGCATACACGGAAGACGGAGACAGCCACATGCCGGAGAGCACGGCCAGATAAGCGACGGAGAATCGGGGAGAGAGACGATTGAGCACGTAGGACCTCTTGTTGGACCTCTTGAGAGAGAGCCCGCAGTCTGGCGAGATGCCCCGCGCACGTCTGTCTGGAAATTGCCGGGAAGTTGTGCGCAATTGTGCGCGAGTGTCCGCAAGTTTCTCCGCCCCATCCGCTCGCAAGGCCGGCGCCGTACACTGCGCGCCAACACAAGAAGAAACGGGGGTACGGGCGATGACCGCGATGACCGACGCGCCGCTCAAGACCAAGGTGTTGCTGATCGAAGATGACGACCGCCTCGCGCAGCTTGTCGGCGAATACCTGGGCAACTATGAATTTGCAGTCGAAGTGGTGCGGCGCGGCGACATTGCCGTGGCCGCCGTGCGTGAACACCAGCCGGCGCTGGTGATCCTCGACCTGATGCTGCCGCACATGGACGGCATGGAAGTGTGTCGGCGCATCCGCGCGTTCTCGCGCGTGCCGGTGCTGATCCTGACCGCGCGTGTCGACACATACGACCAGGTGGCCGGGCTGGAAATCGGCGCCGACGACTACGTGCTCAAGCCCATCGAGCCGCGCCTGCTCGTGGCGCGGGCTCGCGCGCTGCTGCGCCGTTCGGTGCCGGCCATGTCGACGTCCGAGCCGGTGGCGCCGCGCGACGACACGCTCGTCTTCGGCGAACTCGCTATCTCGCCACCCAACCGCACCGTCACGTGGCGCGGCCAGCCGGTCGACCTCAAGACGGCGGAGTTCAATCTGCTGCTGATCCTCGCGCGCGCCGCCGGCACCGTGCTCAGCCGCGACGACATCCTCAAACAGTTGCGCGGCATCGAGTTCGACGGGCTGGACCGGACCGTCGACTCGGGCATCTCGCGCCTGCGCCGCCGCTTTGGCGATGCCTCGCCCGAGCCGCACAAGATCAAGACGATCTGGGGACGCGGCTATCTGTTCAGCCCGTCGGCGTGGGAGGACTGAGCCGTGCTCAAGTCGTTACTGAAGCTGTACGCGATGGTCGTGGTGGCCGCGGCGCTGGCGCTGATCGGCGTGAACAAGTCGTTCGTCTGGCTGTTCCACGACACACTCACCCACGGCGAGCGCGAGGTGCGCAAGGGTTACGCCTTCGTGCTGCAGGACTACCTGGATCACGCGGGCTCCGACGGGCGCGATGCCGCCATCGCGCGTTTGAACAAGAATGCGTGGGAGAAATTCGACCTCGTCGATCCGGACACCGTGCCAGGCTTCTCAGCTCAGCAGCGGCGCGATCTGGCCGACCACAAGCTTGTGTTGATGACCAACGGCAAGGATTACTACCTGCCGCTGCGCGACGGCAGCGTGTTGCACGCCCACAGCGAGGACATGGACTACCTTGGCATCCAGTTGATCGCCTATTCGCTGATCGCCATTGCCGCGCTCCTGCCGCTGCTGCTCTGGGTCTGGATGCATTGGCGCGACCTGCGCGTGCTGGAAGACGCGGCGCGCGGCTTCGGTGCTGGCAAGCTGGCGACACGCGCCAATCTGCGCAAGCGCTCGAACGTGTATGCGCTGGCACGCCAGTTCGACGAGATGGCAGAGCGCATCCAGGGCTCGATCCAGCACCAGCGCGAGATGATGAACGGCATCTCGCACGAGCTGAAAACGCCGATTGCGCGGCTGGAATTCGGCATTGCGCTGCTGCAGTCGCCGGTGTCGGAAGCACAGCGCAACGTGCGGCTCGATGCGCTGCGCCGCGATGTGCGCGAACTTGATGAACTGGTGAGCGAGCTGCTGGCGTTGAGCCGCCTGGAGCAGGGCGCCATGCACCTCGTGCTGATGCGCGTGGCCGTGGGTGAATGGCTCGACAGCGTGGTCGCCAGCGTCGCCAACGACGTGGCTGACCGCCAGCTCATCCTGGCCGTGCACGCCGATGCCGCCCCCGCGCACCACGTATGCGACCCGCGGTTGCTGGCGCGTGCGCTGCTCAACCTGATCCGCAATGCCGCGCGCTATGCCAGCAACACCATCACCATCCGCGCCGAAGCGGGCCCCGCCGGTGCGCTGCGCCTGACGGTGGAAGACGATGGCCCTGGCATCCCCGAGCCGGACCGCGCGCGCGTGTTCGAGCCGTTCCTGCGCCTGGACGCCAGCCGTGACCGCCACACCGGAGGCTTCGGCCTGGGGCTGGCGATCGTGCGGCGTATTGCGCTGGTGCATGGCGGCGACGTCCGTCTGGATGCGGCCACGGCCGGCGGTGCGCGCTTTGCGGTGCTGCTGCCGGCGATGGAAATTCCGCCGCTGTAGGTGCGGCAGGATCGCCTCCACTTTGGGGGCTAGGCGTCGTCGCCGCCCGGTCGATGCAGAAACGCGCTCGGGCTGCTGCCGAACGCCCGCCGGAACATCGCCGAGAACGCGCTCTGGCTGTTGTAGCCCAGCTCCTGCGCCACGCGCGACAGCGGCATCCCCTGCGACATCATCGGGATGGCGCTGGCGAGCACGGCCTGCTGGCGCCACTGCGAAAAGCTCACGCCCAGCTCGTCCCGGAAGCGCCGCGCCAGCGTGCGGGCGCTGGCGCCGACATCGCGGGCGAGGGCGTCAAAGGTGAGCGAGGTACCCGGGTCGGCCATCACGCGTTCGCACAGGGCGCGCAGGCGTTTGTCGGCAGGCATAGGCAGATCGAGCGGCAGCGGGGCGCTGCGGCGCAGCTCGTCGAGGATGAGCATGGCCAGCGCCTGCTCGCGCGCGGCCGGCAGCGGCTGGCGCACGTCCATGGCGGCAATCAGCTCGCGCAGCAGCGGCGACACCTCCATCACGCGGCACTGCGCCAGCGTGCCCGTCACCACGGACGGGTCGGCATACAGCGTACGCAGGAAGGCGGCCTCGACCACCCACACCTCGTGCTCGATGCCGGGCGGAATCCAGATCGCCCGCGAGGGCGGCACCACCCAGGCGGTGTCGCCGGCCTGCACGCGCAGCACGCTGTTGTGGCTATACGCCACCTGCGCCCACGGATGCGTGTGGCGCGGGAACCGCGTATTGGCCTCCATCTGCCGCGTGTAGAGCCGCACCGGATGCGCCGCTGAGGGCGGTGTGCGGCCTTCGATATCGGTGGGCAGGAGGCGCTGTGGCATGGCGGGTTTGCGACAGAAACGGTCGGGCCAGTGTAAATGCGCCGGCAGGACTTGTCGAAGCCAGATGTCGATGGCAGGCTATCGCCCGGCGCTGGAGATATCTGGCGCCACACAACAAAGCGGATCGCTCAAGCGGTCTCGACAAAAACGCCGTTGCCCACGAGGCACGCGGCGACATGGGTGCGAACAATGCAAACGGGAAATCACACGCGTAGCCGGGGGGCACGCGGGGCGATGGGATGGTTGCGGCCGTGGGCCGCACTTGCCACGTGTGTGGCATGCATGGCTGCGTTGACAGCGCCGGCCGCCCGCGCCGACATCAGCATCATCCAATCCTTGCCGCTGTCGGGCACGCAAGCCGCGACGGGGCGGGCACTCAATGCCGGGGCACGCCTGTATTTCGACTGGCTCAATCTCGACGGCGGCATCAACGGCGAGACCATCCGCCTAGTCGCCCGCGACGATGAGCAGAAAGTCGAGCAGACCCTGCGCAACGTGCGCGACATGGCCAAGATCGACAACCCCGTGGCGGCGCTCACCGTGGTCGGCACCGCCAATGTGGAAGCGCTCATGCGCAGTGGCGTGCTGGCCGAAGCCAATCTGCCGCTGGTCGGGCCCGCCACGGGTGCCTCCAGCATGACCGGCGATCCGCTGGTGTTTCCCATCAAGGCCAGCTACCAGCAGGAGATGGACAAGATGGTAGGCGCGCTCGTCACCATCGGCGTTACGCGTATCGGGGTGTTGTATCAGGACGATGCGCTGGGCAGGGAAGTGCTGGCAGGCGTGGAGCGCACGCTCAAGCCCCACAAGCTGACGATTGCAGCCACCGCCTCGTACCCGCGCAATACGGCCTCGGTGAGCGCCGCTGTCGACAAGCTGCTCGGCACCGATGTGCAGGCCATTTTCCTGGGCGCCACGGCGGAGCCCGCCGCGCAGTTCATCAAGCAATACCGCGTGCGTGGTGGTGGCGCGCAGCTCCTGGGGCTGTCATCCATCGATCCGGGCATCTTGCTCAAGGTGGCAGGTATCGACGCGGTGCGTGGCTATTCGCTGGCGCTCGTGATGCCGAACCCGGGCAAGAGCGTCAACCCCGTCATCCGAGAGTTCAACCGCGCACGCGCAGCCGTGGGCGCCAGAGATGTCGAACTTTCATTCCGGGCGGTGGAAGGCTTTGTGGCAGCCAAGGTGCTGGCCGAAGCCGTGCGCCGTGCCGGCCCCAAGCCCACGCGTGACCAGGTGCGCCGCGAGCTGGCCCATCTGCGCAACTTCGATGTGGGTGGCGGGTTTATGGTGGACTTTTCCGACCGCACGCGGCCGGGCTCGCACTATGTGGAGCTGGGCGTGGTGGGGCCGAATGGGCTGGTGATTCAGTAACGCTGCGTCTGCACGGCTGGTTATGGCGAATGCGGATTTGGAACTCGGAAGGGGTGGAGGGTGGTTTCTTTGTTGGTGGTCCACCCCCCTTTTTGTTCCCTGCCGGGACCGACTCACTTTTCTTTGTCTTGCCAAAGAAAAGTAAGCAAAAGAAAGGCGCGCCCGAGATGGCGACATCCCCTTGAATTTGTGTGACCGTGCGGGGAAGGAGGCAAACTCGCTGCGCTCAGACAAGCCTCCTTCCTTGATCCGCCCGCTCACAAAAATTCAAGGCGCCATCAAGGGCTCAACGTCAAAAGAGAAAGGCCAACCCATCGTGCGGTTGGCCTTTGTCGTTTGGGCTTGCGCCCCGAGGGTGTGGCTTTGTCCTTTGACTTTCCTGCCCTAGATGGCGCCTTGAATTTCTGTTGCAGGGAGGAAAAAGAGGGGAGGCTGTCTGAGCGCAGCGAGTTTGCCTCCCCTCCCTCCCTGCGACATAAATTCAAGGGATGGGTCGCCATCTCGGGCGCGCCTTTCTTTGCTTACTTTCTTTGGCAAGACAAAGAAAGTGAGTCAGCCCCGGCAGGGGATGAAACAAGGGATCCACCACCAACAAAAAATCCCAGCAAAAAACAAAAGCACAAAAGCAAAACGCCCCTCAGAGATTCCCCTCCGAGAGGCGTTCCTTCATCCCAAATGCAGGTCAGGCCACAGGCGCCGTGCCCGCCCCATGCTCATGCCTACCCGCCGGCTTGACGATCGCCAGCGTGGCAATCAACCCGCACAGCGCGGCAAACGAGACCCATACGCCCGGCATCGCCTTGTTGCCCGTCTCGTGGATCAGCCACGTGGCAATCGCGGGAGTGAATCCGCCGAAGATGGCCGTGGCCAGGCTGTACGCCAGCGAGAACCCGGTGGTGCGGACTTCCGGCGGCATGATCTCGGTGAGCGTGACGACCATCGCGCCGTTGTAGCTGCCATACAGGAACGACAGCCACAGCAGCACGGTCAGCATGCGGGCGAACGACGGTGCGGCAACCAGCCACTGCATGGCCGGGTAGGCCGTCACCAGCATCAGCACGGTAAAGAGAATCAACAGCGGGCGGCGGCCGACACGGTCAGACACGGCGCCCATCACGGGCAACCAGAAGAAATTCGAGGCGCCCACGCACAGCGTGACGATCAGGCTGTCCATGTCCGACAGATGCAGCACGCTCTTGCCGAAGGTCGGCGTGTAGGCGGTGATCAGGTAGAACGACACCGTGGTCATCACGACCATCAGCGTGCCTGCGCCCACCAGACGCCAGTTCTGGCCCATCGAGCGGAACACGGCGGCCAGGTCCGGACGGTGCTTGCGCTTCTGGAACTCTTCCGTCTCTTGCAGCGAGCGGCGGATGATGAACAGGAACGGCACGATCAGGCAGCCGATCAGGAACGGCACGCGCCAGCCCCATGCGCTCATTTCAGGCGGCGGCAGCAGGTACGACATCAACACGCCGAGCAGCGCCGCAAACATGACGGCTACCTGCTGGCTGGCCGATTGCCAGCTCACGAAGAAGCCCTTCTTGCCCGGGGTGGCGATTTCGGCCAGGTAGACCGACACACCGCCCAGCTCCACGCCCGCCGAGAAGCCTTGCAGCAACCGGCCGATCAGCACCAGCAGCGGCGCCGCCAGCCCGATGGTGGCGTAGCCCGGCACCAGCGCGATCAGCAGCGTGCCGCAGGCCATGAGCGCCAGCGTGACAATCAGGCCCGTGCGACGGCCGTGACGGTCGATGTACGCGCCCAGGAAGATCGCGCCCAGGGGCCGCATCAGGAAGCCGGCACCGAAGGTCACCAGCGACAGCATCAGCGAGAGGAACTCGTTGCCGGCGGGGAAGAAGGTGTCGGCAATGGCCTTGGCGTAATAGCCGTAGACCATGAAGTCGTACATCTCCAGGAAGTTGCCGCTAACCACCCGGAAGACGGTGCGGGCTTTGGATTCGTTGGGGTTGGAGGTATGCATGGATGGGTCTCACTCAACAGCTTGGGTACAACGTGCGGGCGAGCCGGACAGCGAACTGCAGGCCGCCTCGTAAAAGGTGGTGATGTGGTACGGGGTGCTCGACGGCATGTCGGCGCGCAGGCGCTGGCCGGCGGGGTCGATCACCTCGTTCCAGCCTTGTGCGTGCAGGAAGCGCGCCGACCACGCCGGCAGCAGGCGCGCGAGCATGGCACCTTGCGTTTCCGTGCACAGCGCGAGGGCGCGGCCGTACTCTGTCTGTGCCCAGATGCGCTGGCTGGCGTCGCGCATCGTGCCGTCCAGATTGAGTGACAGGCACACGCCCTGGGTGTCGGCATCCACGCCGTCGGCGCAGGCCGCGTCCACCGCGCGGGCGAGGCTCTCGGCCAGATGGCGGCCGGCTTCGGAGCGCGTAAAGACGTCGGCGTGTGCGCGCACGAGATAAAACCATTCGAACTGGTGGCCAGGTTCGATGCGGTTGTCGGCGCTGGCTTCGTCAACCGGCAACTCGGCGATGCTGCCCGTGCGCGTGTCGATGAAGCGCGCGAGGATGCCTTCAGCCAGCGTGTGCACGCCGGCCTCGGCCCAGGCGGGCGGTTCGTCCAGCGCGGCGGCGGCCAGGTAGGCCTCGGTCAGATGCATCACGGGGTTCTGCGCGACACTGGCCAGCGTGGTGCTGAACGTGGCGTCCATGGCCGCGACCGGCAGCGGTTTGGCCCCGGCCCGCGCGAAGCTGCGCGCGATCACGTCGTGCGCGTCGTGCATCAGCGCGGCGGCACGCGGGTCTTCGCTCACGGCCAGCCAATGTGCGGCGGCAAACAGCACGAAGGCGTGCGTGTACAGATCCTTGGTGGTGTCGTGCGGGGCCAGCGCGCTGTCGATTGCAAACAGCCAGCCGCCGTGGATCGTGTCGCGAAAGCGCGTGTCCAGCGCATGGCACAGCGCGGCGGCACGTTCGGCGCAGAGATCGCGGTGGCGCTTGGAGAGCTGTGTTGCGCGCGCGAACGTGTACAACTGCCGCGCACATGCCATCGCCCGGTACCGCGCGGTTGATGCTGGCACCAGCGCGCCGTTGTCGACGACGAGCGCTTCATAGCAGAGACCGGCCTGCGCGTTCCAGCCCGGGCCGAGCCACATGGGCAGCAGAACGTCGTCGTAATAGCGGCCGAATGATTCCAGGGCAGCCGCAATGTCAGCGGACAGTTCGGTAGCCGTATCGGGCAGCGGGGGCGTGGAGGATTGTGAAAGCATGTGCGCCGTGATGATCGTGGCGGGCATTGACCTGTTTTAGCCAGGCCGATTGCTCGGATCTGTTCTGTTCACCATAGGCGACGTACTTGCGTTGTACATGTGAACAGACCCGGGATTGTGCTCCAACTGCCTGCCCCGCGCCACGCACAACTGGCGCAATCCCGGTCATGGCGCAGGGTTGTGGGTCCAATGAAAGGTTTTTACCGGATGCTGCCCGGGCGTGGGTTGTGCGAAGATGAATCACCCCTGGCTCACCCCTGGTCCTGCCCCGATCCATGCACCGTCGCGACCTGCTCAAGCAGTTGGCCGCCGGGCTGCTTGCCCTGGCTCCTGGTTTGTCCCGCAGTGCCGCGCCCGGCTCCGCCGCTGGCGCCGCCGAACCGTTTGACGAAGCGCGCCTGCTGGCGCGTGCCCGAGCCTTGGCTGCAAGGCCGTACCGGCCCCGAGGCACGCAGTTGCCCAAGCCGCTGGCCGCACTGGACTGGGACGGCTACCAGTCCATCGGCTATCGCCCTGATCACGCCCTGTGGACCGGACGGCACTTGCCGTTCGAGGCCAAGTTCTTCCATTTGGGACTGTTCTTCAAGTCGGCCGTACAGATGCACGAGGTGGTCGACGGCCAAGCTCGCTTAATTGCCTACGACCCCGCCATGTTCGATTACGGCAAGAGCGGGCTGGATCACCAAGCGTTGCCGGCCGATCTCGGCTTTGCCGGTTTTCGGTTGACCACCAAGGCGGACCCGACGCGCGATGTGGCCGCCTTCCTGGGGGCAAGCTACTTCCGCGCCGTCGGGGGGCAGTGGCAGTACGGCATGTCAGCGCGGGGGCTGGCGATCGATACCGGCCTGCCCCGCGCAGAAGAGTTTCCGGACTTCACCGAATTCTGGCTGGTGCGCCCGGCCGCCGACGCCGATACGTTGCGCGTCTACGCGTTGCTCGATTCCCCCAGCGTGGCCGGCATTTACCGCTTCGACATCCGCCCCGGCGACACGCTGGTGATGGACGTGGCCGCCACGCTTTACGTGCGCAAGCCGATCGAGCGCCTTGGCATCGCGCCACTGACCAGCATGTTCCTCTACGGCGAAAACGACCGCACCGACCGCGCCGGTGATCGCCACAGCGCCGCGCGCCGATGGCGGGCATCAGATTGGCGCCCCGAAATTCATGATTCCGATGGCCTGGCCATCTGGCGCGGTTCGGGGGAGTGGGTTTGGCGGCCGCTGGCCAATCCGCCGATGCTGCGCAGCCAGCGCTTTGCCGACGACAGCCCGCGCGGCTTCGGCCTGCTGCAGCGTGACCGCAATCCCGATCATTACCAGGATGACGGCGTGTTCTACGAGAAGCGCCCAAGTGTGTGGGTGGAGCCCACGCACGACTGGGGTGAGGGCGCGGTCGAATTGGTGGAACTGTCGGCCAACGATGAAACCTTCGACAACATCGTCGCGTTCTGGAGGCCGGCCGTGGCGCCGCATGCGGGGCAGGAGCTGGCGTTCGGCTATCGGCTGACGTGGGGCGCGCAGCCTGCGGCGGCCTCACCGCTGGCGCGGGTGGTGGCCACGCGCACGGGCATTGGTGGTGTGGTGGGGCAGGCGCGCAAATACTTCTCCTGGCGGTTCGTGGTGGATTTTGCGGGCGGCGAGCTGTCGCGGCTGGGGCGCAGCACCGCGGGCTCCACCGTGGAGCCTGTCATCCGAGCCTCGCGTGGGCGGGTAGAGATTGCATCGGCGCGGCCGCTGGCGAGCATTGACGGTGTCCGGGCGATGTTTGATGTGGTGCCGGATGCGAGCAATGCACCGATTGAGTTGTTGCTGACGTTGCAGTCGGGGGAGCGGTTGCTGTCTGAGACTTGGGCGTATCAGTGGACGCCGCCGGTGGATCGGGGCGTGTGAGAGTGGTTCTCGGGGCGTCGGTCCATCCCTTGTTTCATCCCCTGCCGGGGCTGACTCACTTTCTTTGGTCTTGCCAAAGAAAGTAAGCAAAGAAAGGCGCGCCCAAGATGGCGACCCATTCCTTGAATTTTCGTAACCGGGCGGAGAAGGGGAAAACTCGCTGCGCTCAGACAGTTCCCCTTCTTTTTTCCTCCCGCTTACGAAAATTCCATCTAGGGCAGGGGACGGCCAAACCGTCGCTGCTTTTGGTTAGTCGCGGGGTGGTGTCTTGCTGAACTTCTTTGCCATTTCTGCCCAGCCTTCCGGGCCCAGCTTTTCCATCGTCGCGATATTGCGCTCGTAGATGTCCGCTGCGTCGGGTACGGCGCCAGCGGCGCGGGCGATGCTGTCTTCGCGAAGCAGATGCAGGATCGGGGCGGGTGCGCGGTTGGTGGCGTTGGCGATGTCGTCTGGGTCGGCATCGGCGAAGACGAAGTCGGGGTGGAAGCTTGCGAGCTGCAGTTCGCCTTCGTAGCCGGCCTTGGCGAGCACAGATTCAGCACGCTCCGTGAGCGAGTGGAAATCGAGGAAGTCAGCCAGGGCGGGGACGATCAGCAGCGTGGTGTCGATCTGTGCGGCGGGGGTGGCGTGCAGCAGGTCGGCTTCGGCGCGCAGGTGGTCGAGCACGTCGCCGTCCATCGTGGCGCGGCTGACGGCGTATCGAACCTGCTGTTTGACATGCACGGCCTTGGCGAAGGGGCACAGGTTCAGGCCGATCACGGCGTCTTCCAGCCAGCGCTGCACGCGCGCGACATGGTGGGCAGCGTCATCCGCATTCAGGGACAGCGCATCGGCGGGCGGATCAAGCAGGACGAAATCGGGTGCGTGATTGGACACGGCGCATAGGAGGGATGAAATAGCGCGCAGTGTAGTCGATGGCCTGGGAGCGCTTCTTGCGACGCAATAGGTGTTGTGATTTGCAACGTCCGGCGTGCGCCGTTGATGTGCGCCGAGATCACTTCAGGTGCTTCGTGCGCCGCTTATGTGGTCAGTCCATTCCGTGATTTTGTAAAAGAAGGAGCTCAACCATGATTGAACTGCGCCTGAAAACCGCCCTCGCCGTGGCCGCCACGTTTGCTGCGTCGGCTGCTTTCGCACAGATGACGCCGGCACCGCAGACTTCACCGCAGACCACCGGCACCGTGCAGGCCGCCCCGCAGGGTGCGCCGTCCACCTCGTCGTCTGACCCGCTGGTGCAGAAGCGTATTGACGACAAGGCTGCCAGCGACGAATACAAGGCTCGCAAGTCCGACGCCAAGGCCGCCTACAAGGACGAGAAGAAGGCCGCCAAGGCCAACCGCAAGGCCGAGAAGAAGGAAGCCCGCGCCAAGCGCAAGGAAGCCATGAGCGAACAAGGCGGCCCTGCCCAGACGCCGAGCAGCGAAGGCAAGTAAGCCGCCGGCCGAAGCATGAAAAAAAAGGCGATCCGAGGGTCGCCTTTCTTCTGCCGCTGGTTTTGCCTTCAGTGCCCGCGCGTTGTCGGTAGACGTACCTGCGCCACGGCCATTTCCCACTGGGCGATGCGGTGCGCAGCCTCGTCGCGGCTGATGACGGGGTGGAACGTGCGGGAGGCGCGCCACTGCTGGGCGACTTCGTCTTCCCCCTGGTAGAAGCCGGTGGCGATGCCGGCCAGATAGGCCGCGCCCAGCGCCGTGGTTTCGATGATCTCCGGGCGCACCACCGGAATGCCGAGCAAATCGGCCTGGAATTGCAGCAGCAGGTTGTTGGCCGAGGCACCGCCGTCGACGCGCAGTTCCGAGATGGTGGAGACGGCATCGCGCGTCATGGCCTGCAGCAGCGCGGTGCTCTGGAACGCGATGGACTCCAGCGCCGCGCGAGCGATGTGCCCGATGGTCGTGCCGCGTGACAGGCCGACGATGGCGCCTTGCGCGGTTGGGTCCCAGTACGGCGCACCGAGGCCCGTGAACGATGGCACGAAGACCACCCCGCCGGAATCGGGCACCGAGGCAGCCAAGCCTTCGACGTCAGCAGAGCGCTGGATGGCTCGCAGGCCGTCGCGCAGCCACTGCACGACCGCGCCGCCAACGAACACGCTGCCTTCGAGTGCGTAGCTGCGCTTGAGGCCGCTCTGACAAGCCGCGGTGCTGATCAGGCCGTTGTGCGACTGGACAGCCTTGTCACCCGTGTTGAGCAGCATGAAGCAGCCGGTGCCGTAGGTGTTTTTGGCCATACCGGGCTTGAAGCACGCCTGGCCGAACAGGGCCGATTGCTGGTCGCCTGCAATGCCGCCGATGGTGAGCGAAGCGCCGAGCCAGTCGGCATCAGTCTGCCCAAATTGATACGCAGACGGATGCACCTCTGGCAAGAGGCTCGGGTGGATGTCGAGCGCGCGCATCAGGTCAGCGTCCCACTCGCCGGTGTGGATGTTCCACAGCATCGTGCGGGAGGCATTCGATACGTCGGTCACATGCAGGCGGCCGCGCGTGAGTTGCCACACGAGCCAGCTGTCGATGGTGCCGAAGGCGAGTTCGCCACGTGCGGCGCGCTCGCGGGCGCCATCCACGTGGTCGAGAATCCAGCGCAGCTTGGTGGCGGAAAAGTACGGGTCGATGATGAGGCCGGTGCGTTTGCGCACTTCGTCTTCCAGGCCCTCGGCGCGCAGGCGCTCGCAGATGGCTTCCGTGCGGCGGTCTTGCCAGACGATGGCGTTGAAGATCGGTTTGCCCGTGGCGCGTTCCCACACCATCGTGGTTTCGCGCTGGTTGGTGATGCCCAGCGCGGCCATGTCGGCGGCGGAGAGCTTGGCTTGTTCGAGTGCGGCGCGGCAGGTGGCGAGCTGGCTGTTCCAGATGTCGAACGGATCGTGCTCGACCCAACCGGGCTGCGGAAAATGCTGGGGAAACTCCTGCTGGGCGCTGGCGACGATCTGGCCGGCGCGGTTGAAGACGATGGCGCGTGAGCTGGACGTGCCCTGGTCGAGCGCGAGGAGGTATTCCATAAGGCAGAGTCTGATGACTGTCGGGCAAGGTCAGCGTGTGGCCTGCCCGACAGTGAATGAAACGGAAGCAAGCATGGTAGCCCGCAGGTGGCCGTCGTCAAAGACCGGCGCCCCGCGGGCTGCGCGTGATCAGCGCACCTTGCCAGCCTTCCATGCGGCGAGCAGCTTGTCGTAGGCCACCGTCTCACCCTTCGGACGCTCGTTGTCGAGCTTCTTCCACGGGGCGTGTTCGGTCGACAGCCACTTCGACGGATCGCTTTCCGGGTTCAGCTTCGGCGCGCAGTTCTTCATGCCGGCGCGCTGCAGGCGACCCATCACCTGGTCCATTTCCTTGGCCAGGTTGTCCATCGCGCCCTGCGGGGTCTTTTCGCCCGTGACGGCCGTGGCGACGTTCTTCCACCAGAGCTGTGCCAGCTTCGGATAGTCGGGCACGTTGTTGCCGGTCGGCGTCCAGGCCACGCGGGCGGGGCTGCGGTAGAACTCGATCAGGCCGCCGTACTTGGCTGCGTTCTTGGTGAAGTAGTCGCTGTGGATGTCGGAGTCACGAATGAACGTGAGGCCGGTGATCGACTTCTTGAGCGACACGGTCTTCGACGTGACGAACTGCGCGTACAGCCACGCGGCCGAGCGGCGCTCAAACGGGGTGGACTTGAAGAACGTCCACGAGCCGACGTCCTGGTAGCCGTTCTGCATGCCATCCTTCCAGTACGGGCCGTGCGGCGACGGCGCCATGCGCCACTTCGGCGAGCCGTCGGCGTTGACGACCGGGCCCGGCTTGGTCATCGGCGCGGTGAAGGCGCTGTACCAGAACACCTGCTGGGCGATGTGGCCTTGCGCGGGCACCGGGCCAGCTTCGTTGAAGGTCATGCCGGTGGCTTCGGGCGGCGCGTACTTCTTCATCCAGTCGATGTACTTGGTGAGGGCGTACACCGCAGCCGGGCTGTTGGTGGCACCACCGCGCGACATCGAGGCGCCCACCGGAGCGCAGCCTTCCACGCGGATACCCCATTCATCGACCGGCAGGCCGTTCGGGATGCCCTTGTCGGCGGAGCCGGCCATCGACAGCCACGCATCGGTAAAGCGCCAGCCCAGCGACGGATCCTTCTTGCCGTAATCCATGTGGCCGTAGACGCGCTTGCCGTCCAGTTCCTTCACGTCGTTCGTGAAGAAGTTGGCGATGTCTTCATAGGCTGTCCAGTTGACGGGCACGCCGAGGTCGTAGCCGTACTTGGCCTTGAACTTGTCCTGCAGGTCCTTGCGGGCGAACCAGTCGGCGCGGAACCAGTACAGGTTGGCGAACTGCTGGTCGGGCAGCTGATACAGCTTGCCGTCAGACGCGGTGGTAAAGCTCGTGCCGATGAAATCCTTCAGGTCCAGGCCCGGGTTGGTGAACTCCTTGCCTTCGCCGGCCATGTAGTCCGACAGCGGCATCACCACGCCATAGCGGTAGTGCGTGCCGATCAGGTCGGAGTCGGAAATCCAACCGTCATAGATGCTCTTGCCCGACTGCATCGAGGTCTGCAGTTTTTCGACGACATCGCCTTCCTGCATGATGTCGTGCTTGACCTTGATGCCGGTGATTTCTTCGAAGGCCTTGGCGAGCGTCTTCGATTCATACGCATGCGTGTCGAGCGTTTCCGACACGACGTGGATCTCGGTCACGCCCTTGGCCTTGAGCTTGGCAGCGGCGTCGATGAACCACTTCATTTCCGCCATCTGCTTGTCTTGCGACAGCGTGCTGGGCTGGAATTCGCTGCTGATCCACTTCTTGGCTTCGGCTTCGCCGGCATGGGCTGCGCCGACTGCCAGGGCGCTCGCCAGTGCAATGGCACTGATCTGAAGCGTCATGCGCCAGGATGTTTTCATTGGTATCTCCTCGTGCTTGTTGGCTTGTTGTTCTCCCCGCAGCGAAAACATCCGGCATTCCGACGCGGGGAGCGTGATGGAATGCCTGTGCCCGTACGTCAATTTGGGCGTGGAAGCATCAACGTGTGCCGATGCCTCCGGACTTGCAAATTCAAGTACATCGATGGCGCATCAGCCGCGCCACATCACGATCACCAGCACCACCATCGAGGCGATGAAGCCACCCCAGGCGCTCGTCTCTTCCGATGTGAGCCCAACCCACGCCAGGTTGATATAGGCCGCAGTCAGCAGGCCGATGAAGAGGCGGTCGCCGCGCGTGGTGGCAATGGGCAGGAACCCCTTGCGCTCCACCGTCGGGCGGGCCACTTCCCACACCGTCATGCTGGCCAGCATCAAGGCGATGCAGCCGAAGAAGATCGCCACTTCGGGCGTCCAGGCCATCCAGCTGAACATGGCTGTGTCTCCCGTTCTTGTTTTAGACGCGGCCCATCGCAAAACCCTTTGCGATGTAGTTCCGCACAAACCAGATCACCAGTGCGCCGGGAATGATCGTCAGCACACCGGCCGCGGCCAGCACGCCCCAATCCATGCCCGAGGCCGACACCGTGCGCGTCATCACTGCGGTGATGGGTTTGGCATCGACCGAGGTAAGCGTGCGCGCGAGCAGCAACTCGACCCAGCTGAACATGAAGCAGAAGAACGCCGTCACGCCCACGCCGGCCTTGATGAGCGGCAGGAAGATCTTCAGGAAGAACTTGGGGAAGCTGTAGCCGTCGATGTAGGCCGTCTCGTCAATCTCGCGCGGAATGCCCGACATGAAGCCTTCGAGAATCCACACCGCCAGGGGCACGTTGAACAGCATGTGTGCCAGCGCCACGCCCAGGTGCGTGTCCATCAGGCCGACCGTCGAATACAGCTGGAAGAACGGCAGCAGGAACACCGCGGGCGGCGTCATGCGGTTCGTCAGCAGCCAGAAGAACATGTGCTTGTCGCCCAGGAAGCGGTAGCGCGAGAAGGCGTAAGCCGCCGGCAGCGCCACCACGGTCGAGAGCACCGTGTTCATCGTCACGTAGATGATGGAGTTGATGTAACCCCAGTACCACGACGGGTCGGTGAAGATGATCTTGTAGTTGTCGAACGTGACGAGCTTCGGCCAGATCGAGAAACCGGCGAGCGTCTCCTCGTTGGTCTTGAGCGACATGCTCAGCATCCAGTACAGCGGCAGTACGGCAAATGCCACATATACCGCCAGCGTGATCGCGCGAGCAATCTTGCGCTTGTGCTCGTTGTTGTTGTTCTGCTTAGGCATGGTCGTCTCCCACGGCCGTGCTGGCGCTGCCCATGCGCTGCATCCAGTTGTAGAGGACGAAGCAGAACAGCAGGATGATGAGGAAGTACACGATCGAGAAGGCAGCCGCCGGGCCCAGGTCGAACTGGCCGACCGCCTTCTGCGTCAGGTACTGCGACAGGAAGGTCGTGGCGTTGCCCGGCCCGCCGCCGGTCAGCACGAACGGCTCGGTGTAGATCATGAAGCTGTCCATGAAGCGCAGCAGCACGCCGATCATCAGCACGCCGCGCATCTTCGGCAGCTGGATGTAGCGGAACACGGCCAGGCGGCTGGCGCCGTCAATCTCGGCGGCCTGGTAGAACGCATCCGGAATCGAACGCAGGCCGGCATACGCCAGCAGCGCCACCAGCGGCGTCCAGTGCCACACGTCCATGATGAGCACGGTGATCCACGCATCGAACGAGTGCGACGTGTAGTTGTAATCGATGCCCATCTGGTTGAGCCAGTAGCCGGCCAGGCCGATATCGGAGCGCCCGAAGATCTGCCAGATCGTGCCCACCACGTTCCAGGGAATCAGCAGCGGCATGGCGAGCACCACCAGCGCGGCCGAAGCCTTCCAGCCCTTGGACGGCATCGACAGCGCCAGGCCGATGCCCAGCGGAATTTCCACTGCCAGCACGCACAGCGAGAAGATCAGCTGGCGCGTGAGCGCGTCCTGCAGATCGCCGTCGCGCAGGATCTGGCGGAACCAGTCCACACCCACGAAGACGTGCTGCTCGGGGCTGATGATGTCCTGCACCGAGTAGTTCACCACCGTCATCAGCGGCAGGATGGCGGAGAACGCCACGCACAGGAACACCGGCAGGATCAGGAACCACGCCTTGTTGTTGAGCGGCTTGTTCATCGGCCGATCCTCTCGTCATTGCTGTAGTACAGCGTCTGCGGCGCATCCAGGCGCAGCCACACGCGCGATTCGGTCACGCTCACTTCGTTCGGCAGCTTGGCCTTGATGGGCAAGCCGCCGGCCTCACCCAGGCTGGCCGTCAGCAACTGGTGCGTACCGAGTTGCTGCACCTGGTGCACGTTGGCAGCCACGGTCCCGACTTCTCCGGGCGCCGCCAGTTGCACGAATTCCGGGCGGATACCGAGCTTGAGTGAGCCGTTCGCGTTCTTGAGTGTGGCCAGCGTGTCGCCGCCAACCGACAGACGTTGATCGCCCAGCGCGATCACATCGCCATCCACCGTCACCGGGTACAGGTTCATGCCCGGACTGCCGATGAAGTAGCCGACGAAGGTGTGGTCCGGCCGCTCGAACAGCGCTTCCGGCCCGCCTTGCTGCACCACCTTGCCTTCGGTCATGACGACCACCTCGTCGGCGAAGGTCAGCGCCTCAACCTGATCGTGCGTCACGTAGATCAGCGTGAGCTTGAGCTGCTGGTGAATCTTCTTGAGCTGGCGACGCAGTTGCCACTTCAGGTGCGGGTCGATGACAGTGAGCGGCTCGTCAAAGAGGATGGCCGCCACGTCCTTGCGCACCAGGCCGCGGCCCAGCGAGATCTTCTGCTTGGCGTCCGCTGCCAGACCAGAGGCGCGGCGTTTGAGCGCGTGCTGCAGCTCGAGGATCTCGGCCACTTCCTCCACGCGCTTCTTCACTTCGGCTTCCGGCGTCTTGCGATTGCGCAGCGGGAAGGCGAGGTTGTCGAACACGGTCATCGTGTCGTAGATGACCGGGAACTGGAACACCTGCGCGATGTTGCGCTCGCGCGGGGTTGCGTGCGTGACGTCGTGGTCGTCAAAGAGCACCTGGCCCTCCGACGGCGTCAGCAGCCCGGAGATGATGTTCAGCAGCGTGGATTTGCCGCAGCCCGACGGACCGAGCAATGCATACGCACCGCCGTCGCGCCAGGTCATGTTCATCGGCTGCAGCGCGTAGTCGTTCAGGTTTTGCGGATTCGGGCGGTAGCTGTGCCCCAGGTTGCGGAATTCAATGCGCGCCATGTGCGCCTCCCTGCTTGGGCGCGCTCACCAGCTTGCCCGCATCGTCGAACAGGAACAGTTCGGCCGGATCGACAAACACGTCCAGCGCCGCGCCGAGTTCGAATTCGTGCACACCGGGCAACTGCGCGACCAAGCCGATCGTGTTCGACTGGCCAGCGGCATGCGCGCGCACGTGCAGATAGGTTTCGGAGCCCGACAACTCGGCCAGTTCCACCGTGCCCGGCAGGGCGACCGCGCCACCGTTGCGCGGTGCCAGGCGGATGTGGCTCGGACGTAGGCCGATGCGGCAGCGCGTGCCGGCTGCCATCGGCAACGGGCGCGTCCACGCAACGTCAATGCCTTGCGGCAGCCGGATCCGGTTGCCCTCAACCACGGTGGCGTCCAGCACGTTCATCGGCGGGTCATTGAAGATGGCCGCGGCGTTGACCGACACCGGCACTTCGTACATGTCGAGCGTCGGGCCGTCTTGCAGCGCGCGGCCTTCATGCATGACGACGGTGTGGCCGCCCAGCAGCAGCGCTTCCTGCGGCTCGGTGGTGGCGTAGACGACGGTCGTGCCGCCATCGGCAAAGAGCGATGCCAGCTCGGCACGCAGTTCTTCGCGCAGCTTGTAGTCGAGGTTGACGAGCGGTTCGTCGAGCAGCACCAGCGGCGCACGCTTGACGAGCGCCCGGGCCAGCGCACAACGCTGCTGCTGTCCGCCGGACAGTTCTGCCGGCAGGCGCTGCAACAGGTGCTCGATGTGCAGCTTGGCGGCGACGGCCCGCACGCGCGAGTCGATCTCTCCCTTATTGGTGCCTTGCAGGCGCAGCGGCGAGGCGATGTTGTCGTACACCGTCATCGCCGGGTAGTTGATGAATTGCTGGTACACCATCGCCAGATTGCGATCGCGCACTCCCACGCCCGTCACGTCCTTGCCGTCGACCAGTACGCGGCCGGTGGTCGGCCGGTCCAAGCCGGCCATGATGCGCATCAACGTGGTCTTGCCAGCTTGCGTTGGCCCCAGCAGCACGTTGATGGCGCCGGGCGCCAGCCGCAGGCTGGTCGGGTACAGGTGCGTCTGCGCCCCGACCATGGCCGTAACCTGGTCCAGTTCCAGAATCAATTGGTGTCTCCCGTCTTACTGCTTTGATTTCTTGATGTCTTGGCTCGTGCGCCCGGCCCAGTGTTTCAGGGCGCGCGTTCCGCGACCGGCGAGGTCTCGCCTTCCGGCAGATGCCGCGCCAGCCAGCCTTCCAGGCGGCTGCGGTCGGCATCGCTGGCATGCAGGCCAAGCTTGGTCCGCCGCCACAGGATGTCCTGCGCCGTGCGGGCCCATTCGTGTTCGATCAGGTAGCGAATTTCGGCTTCATACAGTCCGGGCGTTACTTCGGCGCCCAGCTCTTCCAGTCGCGTGGCGCCTGCCAGCAACGTGTTCAGGCGCGTGCCGTACTGGTGGGCATAGCGCACTGCCAACTCGGCCGGCAGCCAGGGCAAACGTTTTTGCAGACGCGTCACAAAATCGTCGAAGGTGTATTCGGCAACCAGCTGCCCCGGCGCTTCCAGATCGCCGCCCGGCAACGATGCGGTGGCGGTCCACGAAGGCTTGCCCGCCAGCGGCAGATGCGGAGCCAGTTGGTCCAGCGCTTCTTCGGCCAGCTTGCGGTAGGTCGTGATCTTGCCGCCCCACACGTTGATGAGCGGCGCGCTCGCGTCGTCGGGGCCGGTCTCGCATTCGACCAGGTAATCGCGCGTGATGGCCGAGGCGTTGGCGGCGCTGTCGTCCAGCAGCGGCCGCACGCCCGAGTAGCTCCACACCACGTCGGCCGGCGTCAGCTGCTGGGTGAAATAGCGGCTGGCCATTTCGCACAGGTATTGGATTTCGCCCGCGTCAATGGCCACTTGGTCCACCGAGCCCTTGTATTCCAGATCCGTCGTGCCGATCAGCGTGAAATCGTTCTGGTACGGAATCGCAAACACGATCCGCCCGTCCGGGTTCTGGAAGATATAAGCGAACGGGTGGTTGAACATCCGCCGCACGACGATGTGGCTGCCCTTGATCAGGCGCAGGCCACGCGTGCTCGGCAGCGCGTGCGCGGAGCGGGCGAACTCCGCCGCCCACGGCCCGGCCGCGTTGACGATCGCCTTGGCGCGCACGGAGCGAATGCCCTCCGGACCGGCCAACGACGCGTGCCAGCCATCGGCGCGGCGCTCGGCGTTCAGGCAGCGCGTGCGGGTGAAAATCTGCGCCCCGCGGTCTGCCGCGTCGCGGGCGTTGAGCACCACCAGACGAGCGTCGTCGACCCAGCCGTCGGAATAGACGAACCCTCGCGTGTAGCCCGCTTTGAGGGGCTTACCCGCCGGGTGCTGCGCCAGCTTGATCGACTCAGAACCCGGCAGAAAGCGCCGGCGCGCCAGGTGGTCATAGAGGAAGAGGCCCGCGCGGATCATCCACGCAGGGCGTTGCGCTGCATCGTGCGGCATCACGAAACGCAGCGGCCACATGATGTGCGGCGCCATGCGCAGCAGCACCTCGCGCTCCTGCAGCGCCTTGCGCACCAGGCTGAATTCGTAATATTCGAGGTAGCGCAGCCCGCCGTGGATCAGCTTGGTTGAGGCCGAAGAGGTGTGCTGGGCCAGGTCGTCTTTTTCACACAAGACCACCGACAGGCCACGGCCCACGGCATCCCGGGCGATTCCCACGCCGTTGATGCCGCCTCCGACCACCAGCAGATCACAGTCCAGATGCGACGCGTCAGTGAGTTGCATGGGTTGGAATCTGTTGATTTGCGCGTCTTTTCTTGCGAATAGTGACGCGTTGGCGGATAGTTTAGTGAAGGGCGAAAATAAAGCAACATAGGGAATCGCCTAATCCGCTCACATGTGTTCGTTTGTGTTCATTTAGTGACTTGATGCTTCCGCGACACCGCCAGATCCTCGAATACGTCCGCCAGCACGGCGATGCCTCCGTCGACGCACTTGCTCGCGTGCTCGGCGTCACGACGCAAACCATTCGCCGCGACATTCGGCAGCTCGAAGACGAGCGCTTGCTCGCGCGCTACCACGGCGGCGTCGGCCTGCCATCGTCGGTCGAGAACATCGATTACGACCAGCGCCAGGTCCTGCACATCGACGCCAAGCGCCGTATCGCCGAAGTCGTCGCGCGCCACGTCGAGCCCGGCCGCTCGCTCATCATCAATATCGGAACGACGACCGAAGAGGTTTCCAAGGCACTCGTCGGCCAGAACGGGCCACGCGGCCTGCGCGTCATCACCAACAACCTGAACGTCGCGTCGATCTTGTCAGGCAGCCCGGATGCCGAGGTCATCGTCGCCGGCGGCCTCGTGCGAAACCGCGACCGCGGCATCGTCGGCGAGGCCACGATCGACTTCATGAAGCAGTTCCGCGTCGACATCGGCATCATCGGCGTCTCCAGCATCGACGAAGACGGCACGCTGCTCGACTACGACTACCGTGAAGTGCGCGTCGCCCAGGCCATCATCGAGCAGTCGCGCGAGGTCTGGCTGGTCGCCGATCACTCCAAGTTCGGCCGACGGGCTGTCGTCCGCCTGGGCCACGTCTCGCAGATCGACAAGTTCTTCACCGACGTCCCCGTGCCCGAGCCGATGGCCGAAGTCTTCCGCGCCGCCGAGGTCGATGTGGTTGTCGCCAGCGAAACGCTCTGAAAGTTGATCTGGCGTTCCTCGAGTCTTCGCCCCGTCGACTACAGTGAAATGACAGGGCGCGCACCTTGCGAGCCTCTCGGTCACTCAAACTCGTCACACGGGGAGCATCGTGAGCAAGCACTCACATGCGGCAATCCTTTCGGTCTTCTCAGGCATCGTTATCGAACACATCGCTGATCTGCGCGATGCCCTCGCCAAGCTGGCCGCGCCCAGCCCCAGCCACGAAGATCTTCACCAGTTCCGCGTCACGCTGCGCCGTCTACGTTCGGCTTGGGTGACGTTCGCGCCGGTTCTGCCAACCCGCTTCGCCGCAGAGTGGAAACGTCGCCTGCGTGCGCTCGCCGCTTCCACGGGTCCTGTGCGCGAATGGGATGTGCTGTTTTCCGATTGGCTTCCCGCGGCTCAGCAGTCCTTGCTTGATGGCGACGAGGTCGGCCGGGCTTGGTTGGACAGGGCGCTCGCCAAGTCCAAAGAGGCGCGCAATCGAGCTTGGGAGGAGCTGCGTGCCGAACTCGCCTCGCCAGATGTGTCGGAAACGCTGCTCGAAGTGGAGCGGGCGGTCGTCGCGTTTCATATAGAAGGCGAGTCGGAGCGGCATCTCCGTTTTGCTCGCGCTCGGGCCGAGGCGCTCCGAAAGAAGTTGATCCGTCGCGGGCGCCATCCCAGGCGGTCGTCTGCGCCACGACTGCATCGCGCCCGGATCGCCGCCAAGCAGTGGCGCTATCTGTATGAGGCGTTCTACCCGGCGCTCGGCGCTCACGTGGCGAAGCGTTATCGGAAGCATTTGCGCAAACTCCAAGATGCTTTGGGCGAGGTGCATGATGCAAGCGTCTCCCTGGAACGTGTCGCCCGCCTATTGGATGCGCCGCCGCCGCTGTCTATAGTGAGCGCCTTTCACAAGCGTGCCCGTGCGGCGCGGGGGCGGGCTGCGAAGGGCTTGCGGTGGATCCGGTCCCATAAGGCGGCGTAACCCCGAAAGCACGGCAAAAAGACCCTGGGGAGAGAAAGGGCTTGCGCTGTTCGTGAAACCCGCCTATAGTTCGCCCCTCGCTGCAAACGACAGCGCCGAAACGAAAGCGACGGCGGGGTGGTTGAGGCGGTGGAGAAGTAGTGGTGGAGCGGGTTTGCGGTCGATTGAGTGGTTGGTGATTGGCTGGAAATTCAGGAGTAGTTGGCGGCGAGTTGATGATAAAAATTCTTCGACGAGTTGTTGACAGCAACGAAAAAGCTCTGCATAATCTCGTTTCTCTGCTGCAGACAACGCAGCGACGCGG
>Ga0207640_10000028_pt1 | contig 135727 bp, 109 predicted proteins | sample KBSCornC42_FD_184300 | JGI IMG/M metagenome (GOLD analysis project Ga0207640, IMG submission 184300) | Corn rhizosphere microbial communities from Kellogg Biological Station, Michigan, USA - KBS Corn C4-2 (SPAdes) (version 2) | ecosystem: Host-associated > Plants > Roots > Rhizosphere > Soil ... | reverse complement strand
CGACGCCGGTGATCACCTGGGCGACCCCGGCGGCAGTGCCCTACGGCACGGCGCTGTCCGCGACGCAGCTCAACGCGACAAGCTCGGTGGCGGGCACGTTCGTCTACACCCCGGCAGCGGGCGCAGTTCCGGCGGCAGGCAACGACACCTTATCAGTCACGTTCACCCCGACCGACACGGCGAACTACACCCCGGCCACGGCGACGGTGACGCTGGCGGTGGGCAAGGCGACGCCGACGATCACCTGGGCGACCCCGGCGGCAGTGCCGTACGGCACGGCGTTGTCCGCGACGCAACTTGATGCGACGGCGTCGGTGGCAGGCACGTTCGTCTACAGCCCGGCGGCAGGAGCAGTCCCGCCCGCAGGCTCGGACACCTTATCAGTGACCTTCACCCCGACCGACACGGCGAACTACACCCCGGCCACCGCGACGGTGACGCTGGCGGTGGGCAAGGCGACGCCGACGATCACCTGGGCGACCCCGGCGGCAGTGCCCTACGGCACGGCGCTGTCGGCGACGCAGCTCAACGCGACAAGCTCGGTGGCGGGCACGTTCGTCTACACCCCGGCAGCGGGCGCAGTTCCGGCGGCAGGCAACGACACCTTATCAGTGACCTTCACCCCGACCGACACGGCGAACTACACCACGGCCACCGCGACGGTGACGCTGGCGGTGGGCAAGGCGACGCCGACGATCACGTGGGCGACCCCGGCGGCAGTGCCGTACGGCACGGCGCTGTCCGCGACGCAGCTCGATGCGACAAGCTCCGTCGCGGGCACGTTCGTCTACACCCCGGCAGCGGGCGCAGTGCCGCCCGCAGGCTCGGACACCCTCTCAGTGACCTTCACCCCGACCGACACGGCGAACTACACCACGGCCACGGCGACGGTGACGCTGGCGGTGGGCAAGGCAACGCCGACGATCACCTGGGCGACCCCGGCGGCAGTGCCCTACGGCACGGCGCTGTCCGCGACGCAGCTCAACGCGACAAGCTCGGTGGCGGGCACGTTCGTCTACACCCCGGCAGCGGGCGCAGTGCCGCCCGCAGGCTCGGACACCCTCTCAGTGACCTTCACCCCGACCGACACGGCGAACTACACCACGGCCACCGCGACGGTGACGCTGGCGGTGGGCAAGGCGACGCCGACGATCACGTGGGCGACCCCGGCGGCAGTGCCGTACGGCACGGCGCTGTCCGCGACGCAGCTCAACGCGACAAGCTCGGTGGCGGGCACGTTCGTCTACAGCCCGGCAGCGGGCGCAGTGCCCGCGGCAGGCAACGACACCCTCTCAGTCACCTTCACCCCAACCGACACGGCGAACTACACCCCGGCCACCGCGACGGTGACGCTGGCGGTGGGCAAGGCGACGCCGACGATCACGTGGGCGACCCCGGCGGCAGTGCCCTACGGCACGGCGCTGTCCGCGACGCAGCTCAACGCGACAAGCTCGGTGGCGGGCACGTTCGTCTACAGCCCGGCAGCGGGCGCAGTGCCCGCGGCAGGCAACGACACCCTCTCAGTCACCTTCACCCCAACCGACACGGCGAACTACACCCCGGCCACGGCGACGGTGACGCTGGCGGTGGGCAAGGCGACGCCGGTGATCACCTGGGCGACCCCGGCGGCAGTGCCCTACGGCACGGCGCTGTCCGCGACGCAGCTCAACGCGACAAGCTCGGTGGCGGGCACGTTCGTCTACACCCCGGCAGCGGGCGCAGTCCCACCCGCAGGCAACGACACCCTCTCAGTCACCTTCACCCCGACCGACACCGCCAACTACACGACCCAAACGGCCAGTGTAACGCTCGTCGTCAATAAAGCGACACCGGTCATTGCCTGGGCCAATCCTGCGCCAATCACCTACGGTACGGCACTCAGCTCGACTCAGCTCAACGCAACCAGTTCCGTCGCGGGCACCTTCACTTATAGCCCTGCCGCGGGAACGATTCCCGCCGCCGGCACCGACACTCTGACCGCGACGTTCACGCCTGACGACACGACCAACTACGCCACCCAGGCGGCCAGCGTGACCATCGTCGTCAACAAGGCGACGCCGGCGATCACGTGGTCGAACCCGGCCCCTATCTCCTACGGTACGGCGCTCAGCGCGACGCAACTGGACGCAACCAGTTCCGTCGCGGGCACCCTCGTCTATAGTCCCGCATCTGGCGTGATTCCAGCCGCTGGTACCGACACGCTGACCGTGACGTTCACGCCCGACGACACAACCAACTACACCACGCAAACCGCCAGCGTCACCATCGTCGTCAACAAGGCAACGCCGGTGATCACGTGGGCAACGCCAGCGCCGATCACCTACGGCACGGCGTTGTCCGCGACGCAACTCAACGCGACAAGCTCCGTCGCAGGCACGTTTGTCTATACGCCAACCGCCGGAACAGTCCTCTCCGCCGGAAACAACTCGCTCTCGGTCACCTTCACCCCGACCGACACCTCGAACTACACCACGCAGACAGCCAGTGTGTCCCTCGTCGTCAACAAGGCTGCACCGGTCATCACCTGGGCAACACCCGCGCCGATTGCCTATGGCACGGCGCTGTCGAGCACGCAGTTCGATGCGACCGCATCGGTGGCCGGTACGTTCAGCTATACACCGATAGCCGGAACGGTCCTCACCGCCGGTCCCAACACGCTGACCGCCACCTTCACCCCGACCGACACGGCCAACTACACCCCGGCCACTGCGACGGTAAACCTCGTCGTCATCGCTGCCACGCCTGTCATCAACTGGAGCAACCCGGCGCCCATCATCTACGGCACGCCGCTCAGCTCCACGCAGCTCGACGCGACAGCCACCACGCCCAGCGGTGGAAGCATCGCCGGGACCTTCACCTACACACCTGCCGCAGGCACCGTCCTCAGCGTCGGCACGCAGCCGCTCACCGCCACCTTTACACCTGACGACAACACTGACTACACCACAGTCAAGAAGACCGTGACGGTCGATGTCCAACCGGCCACGCTCGTCGTCACGGCCAACGATGCCACCAGGATCTACGGCACCGCGAACCCCGCCTTCACCGGCACCATCACAGGTCAGCAGAACGGCGACACCTTTACGGAGAGCTTCTCCACCACGGCGACCACACTCTCCGACGTCGGCAGCTACGCCATCGTTCCCTCGGCCTCCGGTACCAACATCGCCGACTACACCCAGACGATCCACAACGGCACGCTCTCCATCACCAAGGCGTCCGTCATCTCGACACTCAGCCTCAGCACCATCAACGTGCCCTTCGAGGTTCCCGTCACCATGACCGTGACGGTCAAGTCGGCCACCAGCGGCACACCCACCGGTTCGGTCAGCTTCTTCGACAACGGCAACCTCATCGGCACCGCGCCCATCGTGGGCAACGCGGCCACGTTCACCTCCGGCTCGCTCACCAATCCGCTGCCCATCGGCAACAACGTCATCTCCACGCTCTACAGCGGCGACAACAACTTCTACGCCCAGACCGCCGGTGCCTCCAACGCCGGCGGCACGGTTCAGGTCACGCCGCTCGACTTCAGCATGGAGCTGACCAGCCCCTCCACGCTCCACGGTGTCTACGGCACCTCGGGCACCTACACCTTCCACATCGCGCCCATCGGCGGCAGCTATCCGGGCAAAGTCGTCATCACGGTCAACGGGGCGAACGGGCCTGTTCTGGCCACATACACCTTCTCTCAGACCACGGTCGGCATGTTTGGAGGGCCTGCAGACATCACCCTGAAGGTCGCCACCCGCAAGCTGGCTCAGTTGGATCGCCCAGCCAACCCAGCCACTCCACTTGGCCCCATCGCGCTCGGACTCTTCCTGGTGCCGCTGGCCTCCATCAAGCGGCTGCGTCAGTCCAGTCGCAAGCTGGCGCGCGCCATCAGTCTGTCGGCGCTGCTGTTGCTTACCCTTGGCGGCATCGCCTCACTCACCGGCTGCGGCAGCGGCATCCCCGGAGCCGATGATCCCATCGTCGTCACGGCCACCAGCAACGGCGTCTCGCACAGCATCGTCATCAACTACCACATCGACAAGTCCAACCAGTAATTCAGAATCGGCTGGACAAGTCGCTGTGGAGTTGAGGACAAAGTGCCGGAAATCGGCAACCTGCACGTACATTTACCGGGAGGGGTTCTATAGCTGTTTCCTTGAGGTGTAGTCGCGGTGACGTCCTCATCCCCAAGGCAGTCCCCACCTTTTTATTGTCATTCCCGAAGGGAATCTGCGTTCCGCATCGGCCTGTGTCGGGCTAGAGCATTTTTGGTTCACGTGGTTACAAAACCTCGGGTGCCCCATCCTTTGTGCGTCTTTTGCACAAAGGGTGGGAGACCACCACTCTCCGACGCGACTGTCACAACGAGACCGAAACCGCTCTATACCTATAAAAGGAAAATGTTCTACCCCAGCGCATTGCGGGCAATCACGTCTTTGTAAAAAGCCGCGCTCAACTTCGGCGTGCGCTGCTGGGTCTTGAAGTCCACGTAGTGAATGCCGAACCGCTTCGAGTAGCCATCGGCCCACTCGTAGTTGTCCAGCAGACTCCACAGGAAGTAGCCCTTCACCGGCACGCCTTCGGAAACCCCGCGGTGCAGATGCGTGAGGTAGTTGCGCAGGAACATGACGCGGTCCGTGTCGAGCACCGTACCTTCCGGCGTGAGCACGTCGTCTGAAGAGGCGCCGTTCTCCGTAATGTAGATCGCGGGAATGTTCCAGAGCTTTGCCGCGATCTTCGGAGCCCAGTAAAGCGCCTCCGGCCCGACGGTAATCCAGGGACTGTACATGTGTGGGTAAGAGGCAGGCGGCGGCACAATGGCGTAGCCTTGCTCCGAGCCGTCGGCGCGAACATAGGTGGGCTGATAGATGTTGATGCCGGAGAAGTCGAGTTTGCTCGATATGATCTTCAAGTCCTCCGGGGTGAACTTCGGCGCGTTCGAGCCCAGGCGCTTCAGGTAGGCATCGGTGTAGCGGCCCTCCTGAATCACAGTCATATAAGGCGCGTTGTCCTCGCGCATGGCGATGGTGGCGGCTTCGATGTGCTCGGGCGTATTGAGCACCGGCGTCATGGCCGTGATGTTTTCCGCGAGGCCCACCTTGGTTCCGGGGCGCGAGTTGGCCCGGACAGCCTGCACTGCAAGCCCGTGACCAAGCACCGCGTTGTGGCAGACCTGCGTGAACTGCGCATCGTCCAGCTTGAGACCGGGAGCGAACCTGCCCGTGCCGTAGCCGAGTTCCGTAAAGGTGCGGATCTCGTTGGTCGTCATGAAGTGCTTCACGCGATCAGAAAGATGCGCGGCCACGTATCCGGCATAATGCGCGAAGGCTTCGGAGGTATCGCGGCTCTGCCAGCCGCCATTTTTATCCTGAACCGCCTGCGGCAGGTCCCAATGGTAGAGCGTCGCAAACGGCTCAATGCCATGCGCAAGCAGCTCATCGACGAGGCGGTTGTAGTAGTCCAGGCCCTTCGGATTGGGCGCACCTGTGCCCTCGGGAAAGATGCGCGGCCAGGCAATCGAAAACCGGCAGGCGTGCAGGCCGAGGTCCTTCATCAGCCGCACGTCTTCTTTGTAGAGGTGGTAATCATCGTCGGCCACGTCGCCGGTCTGGTTCTCGAAGATCTTGCCGGGCGTGTGCGAGAAGGTGTCCCAGATGGAGACGCCGCGCCCGTCCGCGTGGACCGCCCCTTCCACTTGATACGACGCCGTAGCCGAGCCCCACACAAACCCTTCCGGAAAACGATGCGGCGCTCCGGGCGCAGGCTCGCGGGCTGCTCCAAGGGCCGAGCCGAAGGCGGGAAGCGAGGCCGTGCCGGCAGTGATGCCAAGCAGGTGGGCAAAGGTGCGTCGGGAAAATGTATTGGCCACGGATATTCTCCTTGCGGTTGCCGCAAGACCGGGTCGCAGGAATGCGTCCAGTGCCCGGCTGCGCCTGCAAGACTATAACGGCTCATCTATCAAAGTAAATCGTTTTAGTTAAATCTCCGCTTTCTGGCTTTGACCTGGCGAAAAGGAAGGGGTACACTCCCGGTAGGAATCCTTCCTACCGGATGATGCGATGGCCTCTGTCGAAAAAATCAGCATTGCTTTGCCGCCGGAGATGCTCGCCGTGGTGCATCAGGCCGTGGACGCGGGAGAGTATGCATCGAGCAGCGAAGTGGTGCGCGAGGCGTTGCGCGATTGGACCGAGCGGCGGAACCTGCGGCGGCAAGGTATCGAAGAGCTGCGGCGGGTGTGGCGCGTGGCCAGGAAGAACAATGCTCCCGGCGTCGCTGCCGATGAGGTGCTCGACCGTCTGGAGCGGAAGTATCGGGCGATGACAAGTCCCGCGAGCAGAGATCGATAGTGCGGGTGGAACTCTCCAGCTTTGTCGAAGGCGATCTCGAAGCCATTGCAGACTATATTGCGCAGGACAACCCCCGCCGCGCGGTCAGCTTCATCGCAGAGATTCGGGCAAGGTTCCGCGCCGTCGGGAGAGAACCGCTGATCTATCGGCTACGGCCAGAGATTGGCGAAGACGCACGCATGGCGCTGTCAGGGAACTACGTCATTCTGTTTCGCGTTGCCGGGCCGGCTGTCCGGATTGAGCGAGTGGTCTACGGAGGGCGAGACCTTCCGCGTCTGCTTGAGGAAGAATAAATGTGCCGCGTTGGGCGGGAGTACGCAGACCTCACGCTCCCCACCCAAACGCGGCAAGTAGAGTCGGCTCAGCTCAGGTGGCCCATCCTGCCCGATTTGTAATCCTCGAAGGCCTCGACCAGCTCCTCCTGCGTGTTCATCACGAACGGGCCGTAGCTCGCCACCGGCTCGTCAATCGGCTCGCCCGAGAGGACCAGCAGCTTCGAGTCCCCGGCGGAGGTGAGCGTAATGCTCTCACCTTCGCGGCTCAGCGTCGCAATGCGCGCTTCGCCTGAAAGCTTCGCGCCGTCGAGAGCGACATCGCCCTTCAGCAGAACAACCGCAGCGTTGTGGCCGGCAGGCAGAGCAATCTCAGCCGTGTCACCTGCCTTTAGCTCCACATCGAAGACGTTCACCGGCGAGAAGGTGCCTGCCGGTCCTTGCACGCCGTTCAGTTCGCCTGCGATGACGCGCGCCTTTCCATTCGCTCCCAACGTGACCGCGGGAATCTGCTCAGCAGTGATGCCCTGGTAGCGCGGGGCAGACATCTTGACCGACTTGGGCAGGTTCACCCAGAGCTGCACCATCTCAAACGTGCCGCCCTTTTCGGCGAACTCCCTCGCGTGCATCTCCTCGTGGACCACGCCCGAGGCCGCAGTCATCCACTGCACGTCGCCCGGATAGATCGTCCCTGCGTTTCCCGCCGAGTCGCGGTGCGAGACCGACCCCTGATACGCAATCGTGACCGTCTCGAACCCGCGATGCGGATGCTGCCCCACGCCATGCTGCCGCTTCGACGGATCAAAGTGGCTTGGCCCGGCGTAATCCAGCATCAGAAACGGATTGATCTCGCGGGAGACCCCGTTGGACGGGAAGAGGTTGCGAACAGGAAAGCCGTCCCCTACCCAGTGGTCCGATCCCGGCCCATAGACTCCCAATACCTTTTTCTGTGTGGTCATGCTTCCTCCTCTTGTCGCCCATCAACAGGGCTGCAATTATCTCTATATAGAGATGTTCGATAACGAGGAAAGATTCATAGTCAAAATAAGCCGTTCATTTTCAACGCCGTGGAACATGAGCAGAGCGCTGCGGTCTACTTCCGCTTCCACCGCACGCCGTCTTTCGAGTCCTCGATGAGAATGCCTTTCGCGAGCAGGTCGTTGCGGATGGCGTCGGCGCGGGCGAAGTTGCGGGCCTTCTTGGCCTCGGTCCGCTCGGCGACCAGGGCATCGATCTCGCCATCGGAAAGCGAAAGTGTGGCGACGAGTTCAGCCGAAGCCTCGCCCAAACGGCCCTCCGTTTCGGCCCAGGCAAGCGCCGCGCGTGTGACGGCAGCATCATTGTCAGTCAAAACGGCGAAGACAGCATCGAAGATCGCGAGCACGCGCAGGATCTCGGCGGCATTGCCGGCGCGCAGCCTGCCTGCGTCGGCGGCGGAGTTGGCCGCGCGAACAAGCTCGAAGATGGCGGCGCGGGCTTCGGCAGTGTTCAGGTCGTTAGCCAGGCCGGCCGTGTAGTCGCGTTCGGCCTTCGCGGTCGCGGCGGCAACCTCCGGGTCGAGACCATCGGCGAAGCCGTCCTTCGTCATGCGCTGATGGAACGTGCGCAGTCGCTCGACAGCGTTTTTGCTCTCTTCGAGGCTTTCAAACGTGAAGTTCATCTGATGCCGGTACGGCACAGAGATCAGGAGAAAGCGGATGGCCGACGCCCGATGACCTTTGAGCAGCAGGTCGCGCAGCGTGTAGAAGTTGCCTTCCGACTTGGCCATCTTCTTGCCTTCCACCAGCAGGAAGCGCACATGCATCCAGTGGCGGACAAAGGTGTGCCCATTGGCCGACTCCGACTGCGCAATCTCGTTCTCGTGGTGCGGGAACATCAGGTCTTCCCCGCCCGCGTGCAGGTCGATGTTCACGCCAAGAAACTTCGTCGCCATCGCCGAGCACTCGATATGCCACCCCGGACGCCCCGTGCCCAGCGCGGTCTCCCACGACTGCTCGCCGGGCTTGGCGGCCTTCCACAGGGCGAAGTCGCGCGCGGCGTCCTTGTCGTACTCGTCCACATCCACGCGCGCACCGTCTTCGATCCCCTCGAAGTCCTTCTTCGAGAGCTTGCCGTACTCCGGAAAGCGCGCAATGCGGAAGTACCACGAGCCGTCTTCGGCGCGGTAGGCGATGTCTTTGGCCGCGAGTTTCTCGATGAGCCCGACCATGTCGGGGATCGACTCCGTTGCGCGGGCAATCTGCTCGGGCCGTTGGATGCCGAGCGATTCAAGGTCCTCAAAGAACGCGCGCTCGTACTTCGCCGTGTACTCGCCGATAGGCTTACCTGCGGCAGCAGCGTTGCGGATGATCTTGTCGTCCACATCGGTCACGTTCATCACGTGCTCGACCGGAATGCCGTGCTGCAGGATCACGCGGCGCAGCACATCCACGTGCAGAAAGGTGCGGAAGTTGCCGATGTGCCCGTAGTCGTAGACCGTGGGGCCGCAGCAGTAGATGCGCAGCGCGGGGCCGGGGATGGCGTCGAGCGTTTCGACCTTGCCGGAGAGCGTGTTGAAGAGCTGGATGCTGGAGTTCTCGGTTGCCACGTGCGCTTTGTCCCTGCCGCTGCCGGGCACAGGGCACGGCGCTGATTTCGTTCTATCTTCTGAAAGCCCTGTAAGTTCCGTATTCCTTAAGGGCACGGCTTTACTCATTGCGGGTAGACCCGTTTTTGCTTAAGGGCACGGGTTTAACCGTGCCATAAACGCTTCGTTTGCCGTTGGGGCTTTAGCCCCTGAGGTACGTCTTCCCTGAAGATTCTACTATCGCCCGCCCAGCCGTAGCTGAGGCGTAGCGCCCAGGTCGTCAGGCGCAAAATCCTGCGCAACCAACTTGGGCCACGCCGCCGCCGCGATCATGGCTGCGTTGTCGGTCGAAAGCGCCAGCGACGGGAATGCAACGGGCAGCCCGCGCCGGTCGGCCTCGGCCTGAAAGCGCCGCCGCAGCTCGCTATTGGCGGCCACGCCCCCGGAGACGATGACTCCGCGCGCACCGAAGGCCTCGGCCGCGGCGAACGTCTGGCGCAGCAGGTTGCTCACCACTGCGTGCTGAAAGCTCGCAATCAGGTCGAGCGTCTGCGGATTGCACAGCTTCACGGCCTCAGGCGATTGCGGCCTGATGCTCGCATCAGAGGCCAAAGTAGCATGGCGATACTCAATGCCCGCGCGCATGTGGTGCGTCTCGACATAACGCCGAACAGCAGTCTTGATGCCGCTGAACGAGAAGTCGAACGACTGCTCAGAGTTCGGGTGCCCCATCCTTTGCGGTTTCATCGCAAAGGGCGGGTGGCGATGCATTCGCCCTGCCGCATTTTGCTCAGCCTGCGCAGCCTTGGCATCGCGCGACTTAATCTGTCCAAACGCAAACGGCACGGCGCGCGGGTTGCCATGAGGCGCAAGCGCGTCAATCCACGGGCCGCCGGGATAACCCAGGCCAAGCAGTTTGGCGACCTTGTCGTAGGCCTCGCCTGCCGCGTCGTCCACCGTGCGACCCACGTTGCGATAGCTCCACGTCTCGTTCGCAGCCTGCTCCGCAAGATAAAGATGCGTGTGACCGCCCGAGACCACAAGCGCCAGCAACGGGAACGGCATGGCAGCCTCCGCCTTCTGGCGAGCTTCGAGCAGCACGGCGTGAATGTGCCCCTCAAGATGATTGACGGCAATCAGCGGTTTACCCAAACCGAAGCTCAGCGCCTTGGCGTAGGTGATGCCCACCAGCAGTGCGCCTGCCAGCCCCGGGCCTTCAGTCACAGCGACAGCATCCAGATCGGCCAGAGGCACGCCAGCCTGTGTCAGTGCCTCGCGCACTACGGGTACGATGTTGCGCAGGTGCTCGCGCGAAGCCAGCTCCGGCACCACGCCGCCATAGTTGGCGTGTAGCGCCATCTGCGACGCGACCACGTTTGAAAGCGCCTCGCCCCCCGCGCGCACGACGGCGGCGGCGGTCTCGTCGCAGGAGCTTTCAATGCCGAGAATCAGGCCGGCGTCGCGCATCTCTTTATCATAGGTGAGAGCAAGGGGCCGCCTGATGACAGCGATGACCGACAATCCGAGATACATCGCCGCGCGGCGCATTGCGCTTGCCTTGCGCGGACGCGGGCGCCAGGCCTACTTCGCCGGCGGCTGCGTGCGCGACCTGCTGCTCGGCGTCGAGGCGAAAGACTTCGATGTGGCGACCTCAGCCACACCGGACGAAGTGCTCGAACTCTTCCCGAAGGCCCTCACCGTAGGCGCACACTTCGGAGTCGTGCTCGTGCGCGACGGCGGCATCTCGACCGAGGTCGCCACCTTCCGCCACGACGGTGCATACACCGACGGACGCCGCCCCGATGCGGTGAGGTTCTCGACCGACCCAAAAGAAGACGTCCAGCGCCGTGACTTCACCATCAACGGAATGTTGCTCGACCCGGTCGTCTTTGAAGAGACAGGAGACGCGACGAAGGCTGTGCTTGACTACGTCGGCGGCCGCGCTGATCTCGCGGCAGGCATCGTGCGCGCCATCGGCGATCCCGTCGTGCGCTTCAGCGAAGACAAGCTACGAATGCTGCGCGGTATCCGCTTCGCCGCGCGCCTGGGCTTCGAGATCGAGCCGCGCACCCTGGCCGCCATGCGCTCCGGCGCGGCAGCGATCCACCAGGTCAGCGCCGAGCGCATCCGCGACGAGCTGACCCTGATGCTTACCGAAGGCCGCGCCCGCCGCGCCTTCGAACTACTCGACCAAACCGGCCTGCTAGCCGAGGTTCTGCCGGAAGTCACCCGCCTGCACGGGGTCCGGCAGCCGCCCGAGTTCCACCCCGAAGGCGACGTGTGGGTCCACACCATGCTGCTGCTCGAAAAACTCCCAGACGGTGCAGCCCCAACGCTCGCGTGGGGAGCACTGCTGCACGACATCGGCAAGCCCGCCACCTTCCAGCCGCCGAACCCCGCTATCCCCAACGACCGCATCCGCTTCAACGGCCACGTCGAAGTCGGCGTCCGCGTGGCCGAAGTCATCCTGCGCCGCCTGCGCTTCTCTGCTGACGAGACGGAGCAGATCGTCGCGCTGGTCAAAAATCACATGCGCTTCGGCGATGTCATGCACATGCGCGAGGCCACGCTCAAGCGGTTCCTCCGCCTGCCGGACTTCGGGGAGCACCTCGCCCTGCACCGCATGGACTGCCTCTCCGCACACGGCGACCTGTCGCTCTATGACTTTGCAAAGCGCAAGTACGAAGAGGCTCCCGAAGAAGCCATCCGCCCAAAGCTGCTCGTCACGGGCCGCGAGCTGATCGAAGCGGGCTACAAACCCGGCCCCAAATTCAAGGCGATGCTCGAAGCTGCCGAGGACGCGCAACTGGAGGGCACTGTCTACACCGCACAACAAGCCCTCGCGCTCGTCCGCGAACGCTTCGGCCCCCCGCGCCCATAGATCCGATGTCAAGACCCGAAACGCTATAACCAAAAGAATCCAAACAGCTTCCATTTGGCGGTCGAGTTATCTCAAACCAGCTATCATAATTAAGAGGGCGAGCATATCTCAGAGAGGAAACCGATAACTTCCTGGTTAACAAACGAAGCAGATTGACCGGTAAGTCCAATCGATCAAGGACTTTACCGGTAAAGCTCACGGAATCAATACTTTGACAGATGTCAATCTTGTAACCCCTTTGTTTGAAGGACTTTAGTACTTCAGTAGGGGGGAGGGGGTACCCCTCTCCAGCTATGGTGAAATAAGAGCGTGACCCATCCATTCAACGTCGGCGAAGGCGCCAGGCAGGTCGAGGTCGGACGAGGCACACTGTTCCTCATCGCGGGACCGTGCGTGATCGAGTCCGAAGCCCACGCCCGCACGATGGCGGACGCAATCCAGCGCGTCACTGCCGACCTCGGCGTTCCGTACATTTTCAAGGCGAGCTACGACAAGGCGAACCGCACTTCGCTCAAGAGCTTTCGCGGCCCTGGCCTCAAGGAAGGCTGCCGCATCCTGCGAGCGATTGGCAAGAGCACCGGCCTGCCCGTCCTCACCGATGTCCACAGTGCTGAAGACTGCGCTCCGGTTGGCGAGTCGGTGGACGTGCTTCAGATTCCCGCATTCCTCTGCCGCCAGACCGACCTGCTGGTTGCGGCAGCGAAGACCGGTCGTGCCATCAACGTCAAGAAGGGCCAGTTTGTCGCGCCCTGGGACATGCGCCACGCCGTCGAAAAAATCCGCGAGAGCGGCAACGTGCGCGTCTCGCTCACCGAGCGCGGCGCGAGCTTTGGCTACAACAACCTCGTCGTCGATATGCGCTCGTTGCCCGTGCTGCGCGGCTTCGCGCCGGTCGTCTTCGACGGCACGCACTCGGTGCAGACGCCCTCGGCGGGAGACGGCATCAGTGGTGGACAGCCGGAGTTTATCCCCGTGCTCACGCGCGCGGCGGTTGCGGCGGGCGTCGATGGCGTCTTCCTCGAAGTCCACGACAACCCTGCCGAAGCGAAATCCGACGGCGCGAATGCGCTGCACCTCAACCATCTGAGAACCGTGCTCGAACAACTGCTCGCCATTCACGCAGCGGTGAAGTAAGACGGCCTCAGGCCCTGCCGCCGGCGGCCACGTCTTCATCCACCACGCTGACCGCGCCGGTCTTGAGCTTTGCGCCAGTCACCAGAAACACCGCGAGCAGAATCGCGCCCATGCCCACGTACTCCACAGGTATGAAGCGTTCATGCAGCAGCAGCGCGCCGAGCGCAACCGCGATGACCGGGTTCACATAGGCGTAGGTTGCGACCTTGGACACCGGCACATGGTCCAGCAGATAGATGTAAGCGGTGAAGCCGGCCAGCGAGCCGAAGACCACGAGATAGGCAATGGATCCCCACGCCTGCCTTCCCCAGGTTGCCTGGTGATAGCGGCCGATGACGAACATAATGCAGAGATTGAAGAGTCCACCGAAGAGCAACTGCCAGCCTGCGGCGGCGAATCCGCCAATGCGCAGCTTGAAGCGGCGCGAGATGACCGAGGCGCACGTCCAACTGAAGGCGCCGAAGAGCGCGGCCCCCGCGGCGATGATCTGGCGCGAGTCGCCGTGGAAACTGTTGCGCAGACCAGGCCACAGCAGGAACGCAAGACCGCAGAAGCCGATCAAGATGCCGATCCATGCTCGCGCAGGCAGACTGCCGTCATTGGGCAGCACCGTTTCAATCAGCGCTGCGTAGAGCGGAATGGTTGCGGCCAGAAGCGATGCGAGGCCGCTCGAAAGATACTGCTGGCTCCAGATGATGCCGGGCGTGCCGGTTCCAAGCATCAGGACGCCGACAAGAGCAAGCAGGCAAAGCTCGCGCTTCGTGGGCCGGATGGGGAGCTGGAAGATGAGGCACAAGCCCATCACGATAGGCGCGGCAATCAGAAAGCGCGTGCTGGCCAGGACGAACGGCGGCAGTACTTCCACGCCGTAGTGCGTGGCCACGAACGTGCTCCCCCAGAAAAAATAAATGCAGCCGAACGACAGCAGAATGCGTGTGGGGTTTGGCGAGGCAGAAGAGGAGGGCATCTCTTCGATGGTATCCGTTGCCGCGCGTCCGTGCTCCGGCTGCCGGACGCGAGGCTGAAATGCTACGATGAAGAGATGGTTCTCCGGTCTCGAGTGTCCCTCCTGCTGCTCGCCTTCTGCGCTGCGGCTCTTGCCCAGACGCCTGCCGCACCTGCTCCCACCGGCCCGAGCATGTTCCGCGACTCCGCCCTTGGCATCACCTACTTCTACCCGCGGCGGTTTATGCTGGAGAAGGCCCCGGCGAAGCAGACGTGCGCCCACCCAACCGTTTCGGGAAGCTCGATGTCCCCGGTCGGCGCTTCTTCGTTTGTCCTCTCCAGCATTGGCAGCGCCTGCCCCTCGTTGCTGAACGAAGCAGTCGCAAATCTGGACAAGTTTACGCGCAGCCAGGCACTCGGCAGGCTCAAGGAATACGGCAAGCCTGAGGTCACGCGCGACCCCACGCACTACAGCATCGACGGCCATCCCGCCTCGATCACCATCGCTGCGGTCAAGCACCCGGCCCCCTACAATCCGAACAGCATCGCGCCGCCGAAGATTACCTACGCGGCCAAAGCCTGCGTGTTGGGCGAGGTCCCCGACAAACACAGCAAGGAGAGCCTGGCCGCGCAGACGAAGCACATTGTTTGCTTCGACTTCACGACGCAGCATAAGGACCTTCTGCCGCTGATGCTGGCCTTCACGGTCCAATTTGACGGGCATGATCCCGAGCCGCTGGTGCCGGGCGGCATCCTGCACTGAGTTTTGCGTGCGGTATACTGCGGTTGCAGGGTAGTTTTATGAAATCGCGCGATTCAGCTACGTTCAAGCGGATCCGGATCACGGTCAGCCCCTGGTGCAGTTCCAGAAGGCGTCAGATGCCGCGACAGCACCTGCGCGTGCTGCCTTCGTCCACGCGACCTAGTCTCTTCGCCGGCGACTAAACGCAGTCCCTCCAGCCGGCGAAGCCAGCTAGTCCATTCAGCGCACGTGCCGTTCTCTCCAGCATCACAGGCGAGAGGTTCCGCAGGCCCATCGGGTTTACCCTCCGGCTGCGGCGAACGGCTTTTACCCATCGCTGCCACACCGAAGACAGGAGAGACCCATGAGCACCCTTATCCAGGACCGTACCCAGCAGCACTCCCGCATCGCCACCGATGCCGACCGCGCCGCCTATGGCCCGAAGCTCAAGACCGCGCTTCCCGGCCCGCTGGCGAAGAAGGTGGTTGCCGACGACGACCGCGTCATTTCGCCCAGCTACACCCGCAGCTATCCCATGGTCGCCAAATCCGGTCGCGGCATCCGCGTCACCGACGTGGACGGCAACGAGTTTCTCGACTTCGCCGCAGGTATTGCCGTTACTTCGACCGGCCACTGTCATCCCGAGGTCGTCAAGGCCATCCAGACGCAGGCCGCCGAGCTGATCCACATGTCCGGCACGGACTTCTACTACGAGCACATGATTAAGCTGGCCGACCGGCTCAGCGCGATTGCGCCCATGCCCGGGCCGCATCGCTTCTACTACGGAAACTCCGGGGCCGAGGCAGTCGAGTGCGCCATCAAGGTCGCCCGCTACCACACCGGGCGGCAGAACATCATCGCCTTCTTCGGCGCGTTCCACGGACGCACCATGGGCGCTCTCTCGCTTACCGGCTCGAAGCCGCAGCAGAAGCGCCGCTTCGCGCCCTTCGTTCCCGGCGTGCATCACGTTCCTTATCCGTATGCCTATCGCAACTGCTCCGGCACGGCCGAGGAGCAGGAAGCCTACGCGCTCAACTGTGCGCGCTACATCGAAGAGAAGCTCTTCAAGACCATCCTCCCGCCCGAAGAAGTCGCGGCCATCATTCTGGAGCCCATCCAGGGTGAGGGCGGCTACGTCGTCGCGCCCGACAACTTCCTCCAAGAGATCCGCCGCATCTGCGACAAGCACGGCATCCTGATGATCGCCGACGAGGTGCAGTCCGGCGTAGGCAGGACAGGGAAGTGGTGGGCCATCGATCACTCAGGCGTCCAGCCCGACATCGTCTGCATCGCCAAAGGCATCGCCTCCGGTATGCCGCTCGGCGTCTGCATGACGAAGGCCGAGGTCATGAACTGGGTGCCCGGCTCGCACGCCAGCACCTTTGGCGGCAACCCGGTCTGCATCGCCTCCGCGCTGGCCACGCTCGACATCATCGAGCGCGAGTCCCTCAAGAATGCGGCGACCGTTGGCGAGCACATGCTCACCCGCCTGCGCGGCTGGGTGGCAAAGCACCCTCACGTCGGCGACATCCGCGGACGCGGCCTGATGATCGGCATCGAAATCGTCAAAGACCAGAAGACCCGCCAGGAAGCAGGCGAACTGCGCGACAAGATCGTCGATCTCGCCTTCGAGCGTGGGTTGCTGATTCTCGGCTGCGGTGCAACCAGCATCCGGCTCTGCCCGCCGCTTGTGCTCAACCGGCAGGAAGCCGACGTCGCGCTCGATATTCTGGAAGAGTGCGTTGCCCTCGCCTCCAAATAGTCAGGCTGGAGCACTCCTTGCGGGCGGCGTTTCCAGACGCCGCCCGCCCCGTCTGGCAATCAAAACCGGAAACGTCTAAACTCAGAAAAAATCTGATTTTTCAGACTCACTTTTTTCCGTCTGCTGCATCCTACCCCAGTACACTTTTTGAATCAGGGAGACATCCGTATGGTCGCCGAGAGCCAGTACATCGAAAGCCACAACATCAACCTTGCCTTTCTCACCGCCGTCAGCCTCAACCCGGAGACCACGATCGGCAGCGGCCTGCATCACATCCCTGCCCTCGGCATCGGCGAGACACTCCTCGCCTCGCCCCGCGCGCCCCGGCTCGACGAGGAAGATGAAGAAGACGCCTTCGACGATGAGGATGACGAAGACGACGAGGACAACGAAGAAGAAGACGATGACTTCGAAAATGACGAAGACGGCGAGTACGACGACGACTACGACGAAGATGACGACGATGACGACGAGTACGACGACGAAGACGATGAGGATGAGGATGACGACGAAGAAGACGATGATGACGCCTAGCTCACGGATGGAACGCATCTGAGCACATGCATCAAGGTTCGGCCCCCAAGACCCGCATCTGCCCGGATGCGGGTCTTTTGTATTCCGGCAGTTGATTAGAGCAAATTGCGTATCGCTGTGCAGTAGCCTTCCAAGGGCCAAAGGCTCGACAACATACCAGCCTGGGCCGGAGGCCCAGGTTCATGATGGCAGAACATGAAAGGGCTGAAAGCCCGACACATAATTCTCGCTGCATACCATCGAGAAATCTGCTTTAGCCCTGCGAAAGTCCCAGCAAATTCAAGGGGCTTGAGCCCCGGGCTTTCTCTCCAGTCAACGCGAACGGACTTTTTCCGCAGCCCGTGAAGTCGCATCCCTTCAAAACGACTACGCGTTCAGCACCCTCTTGAGCCCTCGCGGTTGAGGGTGGATCGTGACCCGTGACGCTGCTCCAGGCTGGCATGGGATGTGCCCTTGACGCTTGGAAGCTGCCTAGCGAAACACGATGACGCGGGTTTCGTAAGGATTGAGAGTGAAAACAAGTTTGCGCGTGTCTTTGACTTTGGTTGAGTCGAGCGCGGTGACTGCGCCAGTTTGCGGGTCCCAGACTTCGGCCCGTTTGCCGTTGGTTCTGAAGAGGATGGTGCGGGAGAAGGGTTCGGCGCTTTCGTTGAAGAAGAGGTAGACATCGGCGTCTTTGAGCCTGCGGCGCATGGAGCGGAGCGCGGTGCTGGGCTGGTCGAGCGAGATGTCGGGAGCGGGAACTAGCGCGTCGATTGCTTGCTTGAAGGCTTTCGGCACGATCTGCGGAGTGGGCGGCGCAGCGGGCGGCTGGGCGGGCGGAGTGGGCGTGGGTGAGAGTTCGCCTGGAACGACGGTGGCCCATGAGAAGTCGGCAGGCGTGGCTGCGCGGGCGTCGAGAATGGTGCGGCCTGCGATCAGCGATGGCGTATGACCCAGGAACAGCACGCGGCCACCGCCATTGGCGAAGGCGTGGAGGCGGTCGAGTGCGGTTTGCGAGAGCAGCGAGATGTTGGGCAGGATGACGGCGCGGTAGCTGTTGCCGCTGAGCGTGGTGAAGACGCCAGGCCCTGCGATGAGGTCGTGCGCAAGCGCGTCTTCGCTAACGATGTCGAAGTCGATCTGGCGCTCGGAGAGCATACGCTCGGTGGAAACGAAGGCCTCGTCGGAGTCTTTGTCGCCCATCCACATGGAACTGGATGGGAGATAGAGCGCGACGGATGCGGCGGGGCGGCCCATCGACATGAGGTAGCTCATCCGCTGGGTGTACTGCATCAGTGCGGGAAAGCCGGGGTCGCCCATGAACGAGCGCATCGGACGCGCACCGCTGCTGGTTGCGGGGAAGTACATCGCTTCGACGAGGTTGACGCCGCGGACGAACTGCTCGTTGAGGATGTAGCGCGCCTGGTCGATGGTAGGCGGCGGGCGGTAGGCGGCGAAGCTTTCGGTGAAGGCGCGCGGTTTGCCGTAGACGTGCGAGACGGAGGAGGCGAGGCGCGGGTAGTCGGAGATGGTGTCGGGGTCGATCTGGTGCCAGATGGCGTCGATGCCGGGGACCTGGACGTAGCGCATGTCGCGGAAGAAGCCGCCTTCGGAGCGCGTGAGGGCCATCTCCATCTCTTCGTGATTCAGGTGGACCTGGTATTCGAGATGGTTGGCGGCGCACCAGTCGCCCTGCACCTTGAAGAAGCCGTCGCGGAACATCTGGGAGAAGACATCGTAGTAGTCGGCTTTGGCGCGCTGCTGCTGGGCGGTGAGATTGGGCAGGAAGAACGACGCGAGATACGGGCGGATGTCGTAGCCTTTGATCTGCTCGAACGTGTTGAAGAACTTCGGTGTCCAGGGCAGACCACGGATGGAGTAGTCGGGCTCGTCGCCGCGAAAGCCCATGATGGTCTTGCCGAACTCGTCGCCGACGTATTTTTTGTACTGCTCGTGGGTGAAGGCGAGGAACTGCATGGTGGCGGCGGGGTCGAGATAGTCTTCAAGCGACTGCTCGGTGTCTTTGACTCGCTTGGGGTTGGTGTCGGAGCGCGTGGGCGAGGTGCGGAACTGGTGCTCGATGACCATGACCTGCCAGTGGCCTTCGGGCGCTCGCCAGGCGATGCTGTTGTCTGCAACCGGAATGGGTACGGTTGCGTCGGTATCCAGATTGACGGCTGTGACGGCGACGGTTGCCGGGCCGACGGGCTTGTTGATGGTTTCTCCCGCAGCGACAGGGATGGTTTGAGCCAGTTCGAGGGCCTGCATCCGCAGGTCGGGTTTCTCCGAAGTGAATTTGCCGCCTGCGAAGCCGCTGGGGTAGCCTGCGTCGTCTACGATCCAGACGCGCATGTCGCGCTTTTTTGCCTCTTCGACGAAGGCGCGGAAGAACTTGAAGTATTCCGGCGAGAGATAGGCGAAGGGCATTCCGTAGCCTGCCTGCACGGTGACGGCGCGGAAGCCGAGGCGTTTCATCGTGTCGAGGTCGCGCGTGATGACGGCAGCATCGACTGCACTATTGAGGCCGTAGTAAGGCTCAGGTCCGTATTCGGATGGCGGCGTCGTCCAGGCGCGTGCGACCTGCGACGCGGTGGGCATCTGGAGCTTCTGCCAGGGCTGCTGGGCTGCGGCCGCGAGGGTCAACAGCCCGATCAGTGCGGTTACGGTGCGTTTCATCAATAGCTCCCGAGTTTGACGTGCAGCACAGAGCCGACGCCGCCGAAGTTGAGGCCATGATCGGTCTCATCGCCGTTCCATAGCCGCGTGGTGATCCAGGTTGCTCCGTTGTAATGTCCTTCTTCCACGCGCAGTAGCTGCATTTGCTTGCCGTGCGCATGAATCGGCTCGGCGAACTGGATGCGGCAGTCGATTCCGGCAACCAGAAATTCGTCAGATCCAAGCGAGGCGATGACCACGCGACCCGCATTCAACTGCCGCGTATCGGAGACCGTCGAAATGGTGGATGGGGGCGGGTCGTACGCGGGCGGAAAGGAGACGACCGCCCTCCACTTGCCGAAGTCGAGTTCTTTCTCCGCGATGCCGGGCTCTTCCACGGCCGTCTTCAGCTTGCCTGCGAACGACAGTGCGGCGAGTTCGCGGTCGAAGGAGCCAAGCAGCCGGAAGCCCTCCACCTGCGAGGCGATCTCGGGACTGACCGGGCCGTCGAGGTGGACGCGGTCGAGGCCGAAGTTGGCAAAGCCGATGGCGCCTTCGCCGAGCGCGTAGTAGAGATAACGGGCGTACCCGTGGGCGCCGGGGAACGGCTCGAAGCCGAGGCTCTCCGGGATGAGCAGTGGATTGTTCGGGCGGTGAAACTGCTTCATCACCATGCGGTAGCGCACGCTGTTGGGGACATAAATGTCAGGCGCGAGGAGGTCGAGCGAGGGCGCGGCAATCTTCCAGATGTCCAGCATGTTGATGGTCGGGCCGCCACTGGGATAGTCCTCGCCCGGGATGGTGGAGACAGGGTAGCCGCGCGGACTTTTGAGCCAGTTATTTGCGTACATCGGCAGGTCCAGTTCCTGTTTGCCTGCCGCAGCAACCTGCCCGATATAGTGGGCGACGGACCAGGCGGCGAAGGTCTCGTCCGCATCGTCGCCGAAGACCTGCGACCAGGTGCCGGAGCCGGATTTTTTGAGGCCGCGCATGAGTTCCTGCGGAACTCGTCCGTCGAACTCTTTCTGGGCTTCAGGGCTGAAGTCGCGTACTGTTCCCAGAGAACCGGACTCGTTTTCTACCTGCATCATGATGACCGTGTGCTCTGGGTCTGTCTCGCGCAGGTGCTTCATCAGCGCGGTAAATGCTGTGCGGTCGGCATCGAGGTTCGCCGGCGCGTTGGGACTCAGCACATCGATGGCGCTGCCATCCCTCGTCTTCATACGCGGGTAGGTGGCGGTGTCGGATTTGACCCACTCCGGCACGTAATGCATCTTGCCGTTCTTCCACGTGCCGAACCATAGCAGCACAAGATGCATCTTGTGCTCGCGTGCCTGCTGGAGGATTGCATCGACGACGCTGAAGTCGAAACGGCCCTTTTCCGGTTCCAACTGCTCCCAGTAGACGGGAACTTCGAGCGTGTTGAGACGCATCTTCTCGGCCGCTGGCCAGTCAGCCTCAAGACGCTCGGGCCAGCCGCTGGAGTTGTCAACCTGCGCGCCGAGCAGAAAGAACGGTTTTCCATCCACCATCAGGGTTGCCCGGTTATTTTGCTGCTCCAGCCGTGGCAACTGCTGGGCGGCCAGCGGCTGGGTACAAACGGCAACCATGATCGCGCCCGTCGCGGCCCTTATCGCACATCGCACAATATCCATTGCGGAGTCTCTCCGTGGGTTTCTTCCTGCAAAACGCCTGCAGCAGCTTTATACCGTGGCGAAGGGATGTTTGGAAACTATTTCCTGATAGAAATACAGCCGCGAACTTCATGTTCGAACAATTTGTGCGAAATCTGCGTAAGTGATTTCATCTATTTACCGGTTCGGATTGCCGGGGCGGGCAGTAGATTGGGTTTGCGGTCTTTGCAGCGGACACGCCGCGCGCTGCCGACAGGAGAGCAGAATGCACTATCACGTCACACGCAACGGCCAGACATACGGCCCCTACACACTGGAAGACTTGCAGCGATACGTTGCCTCCGGCCATATTCTTTCCACCGACCTTGCCAAAAGCGACGAGGGCGCTGAATGGGTGCAGGTGGGGCAGCTTCTTGGCGGCGCCCCTGTGCAGGGCTATCCGGCACCGCCGGCGTATGCGGCGGCCCCGGGAGCAGCCACGGAGAATCCGCCGAACCTGCACTGGGCGCTCGAACTGCTGCTCGGGTTCTTTACCTGCGGGCTGTTCGTCGTGGTCTGGAACCTGGTGCTGGCGGCGTGGGCGAAGCGAATTGAACCGATGAGCCAGGCATTGATGTACTACATCATTGCCACGGTGCTGATTGTGCTGAACTCGGGCAGTTCGTTCGGCGTGATCATTGCGATTGCGCATCATCAGCAGCCGCACCAGCACATTGCCGGAAGCCTGATTGGGCTGGCTGCATGGGTCGTGCGCCTCATCGCGCGCTTTGTGTTGCGCGACACGCTGGAGCAGCACTACAACGGGCCTGAGCCGCTGGGGCTGCGACTGAGCGCGGTGATGACGTTTTTCTTTGGCGGTATCTACTTTCAGTACAAGCTGAATGAGATCAACGCCGTCAAACAGGGGATCGCTTACAGGAGCGCGATTCAGTGAGAGGCCGCGTTCGAGCCGTTGCGCGGGCAGTTGCGCCTGCGGCGGTTGCGGTGTGCGTGGCTGTGGTGCTGCTGCGGTTTCCGCCGGAGCAGTATGGGTTCTATCCGAAGTGCCCGATCTACGAGATGTTTCATGTGGAGTGTCCTGGCTGTGGAACGATGCGGGCGCTTGCGGCCCTGCTGCATGGACACGTAGCTGAGGCGTTCAGGCTGAACGCGCTCACGATGTCGGCGTTGCCGGTAGTCATTGGCTACGCGGCGGCATGGTATCGGAGGTATCTCCGCCGCGAAGCGTTCCGGTGGCCGCAGGTTCCGGCAGCGGGGGTGTATGCGGTGCTGACGGTGGCTGTGGTGTTTGCGGTTTTCAGGAACCTTCCCGGTAGTTGGATTTAGAAGTAGATTCAGCAGAGCGAAGAAATGCCGGGGCTAAAACCCCTTGATTCTGCTGTCTATTTCGCAGGGCTGAAGCCCTGCACTCCCACTGAAAAGCGCAGATGCCGAGCAGTAAAGCTCCGTGCTTCCTTTGATAAGGAACAGCCCCGGTTGATTGCCGGGGCTGTTGTGTGTTGCGGTTTGTGGATGCTTAGGCTTCGGCTGCGACCGGTTCGGCTGCGGGAGTAGCGGGACCGCCTTTGAGGTCGGTGCCGCCGGGTTTGCGGATGTCGATGCCGCCTTTGAAGAACGCGCCGTCTTCAATCGAGATGCGCGCGGCGATGACGTCGCCGGTGAGCGAGCCTTCGCTGCGGATATCGACGCGGTCGCTGGCCTGGCAGTTGCCCCGCACCTTGCCGAGCACGACGATCTCGCGCGCGACGATGTTGGCTGCTACCTGGCCGTTGCGGCCCACGGTGACGCGGTTGCCGGGCAGGTTGATTGCACCCTCGACCTTGCCGTCGATGTACAGAGATTCGGAGCCTGACAACTCGCCTTTGACGATCAGCGATTTGCCGATCGTCGCCTGCTCGCCGGTTGACACCGCAGGTGTGGCGCTGCCAACGGTGGGGCGCGTCGTGCCGGCCTCAAATCCCGCTGCCGGGGTCGAAGGACGTACCGGCTCGGGAGTTGGGGGCGTGTTGCTGCCAGGCTGATTCGGTTTCCACATATTCGTTCATGTCCTTTCGTTGCTGTTTCAGAAGATTAATTCCCGCCGCGTACTGCCGGACGCGCCGCCACAACGGCAGCACACTTTCATTCCACGATACTACTCTGCGGTGGCTGAGTAATGCCTCGAATCCACAATCTATTCCACAGAATTTGAACCTTTTTCATCACCTGCGGAAGACTTTCCCTGTCGCGCGCATTTTCTTCCATAGACCGCCCGCTTTCTTCCTTCCAGCCGACAAGGATGTCTGCACAGGGGACGCGGCAGCCTGGGAGCGAGACGCATCGGGTAGGATGGCAGCATCTGATTTTTGCCGTATGCGGAAGGCATGAAGTTTCATTGTCTTCCGCGCTTGACGACACAACTTCGCCTGGGCCGCGATCAGGCGGGCCAGTACTTCATCCAGAAACGAGACCGATCTTGAGCTTGTTCATCTCCCGTTTCCATAAGCACATTCACAGCCAATTTCTCGGGGTCCTGATCTTTGCGCTTGCGGCATTGCAGGTATCACCGCTGTTTGCAGCCCCCAAAGTCCATACCGTCACGCTCGGTCCGTCGCGGAGAGTGGCGTATACGGAGCCGGACGCGACGACGGACAGCAAGGCCGACGAGACCTCCAGCCTGCGAGTCCGCGCGCTCTACGTGGACGACCGGTTGAAGGAGTGGACTACCGGCGACATTCACGACATCACGGACCGCACCTTTGCCGTGCGGCGCGCCCTGCGCATCAACGATGCGTTGCCGACGGACAAGGCCCCGCGCTGGGTGTGGCAGCCGGGGCCGTGGCTGACGGTGGACCGCGTGACCGGCCACATTACGGCGCTGCATCTGCCGTACTTTGATTCGGTGGTGTCGAACGTCGTGTGGTACCGCGACTATGCGGCGTACTGCGGCGTGGCCACGACGATCCGCGGCGGGCTGTATGCGATGGTGGCGCAGGTGGGCGCGCGGCGCGCGGTCGTACAGAAGCAGATTGGCCCCTGGCCGCAGAGCGATCGCTTTGTCCCAGTCTGCCAGCCGGCCGTGTGGCAACGATTGCCGGTGCGTGTCACGCTGCAACCGACAGGCGGCGCGGCGACGACATACAACGTGCTCGGTTCGAGTTCGATCATCGAAGAGGGAGACAACTCGGACGACAATTGAAGCTACGTTGTCGTTCCGCAGATGTAGGCTTCCAGATGCCGGATGGTGTTTTCCTGCTCGGTGATGACCCAGTTGACGAGGTCGCCGATGGAGACGATGCCGGTCACTTCGCCATCTTTGAGGACAGGAAGGTGGCGGATGCGGCTTCTGGTGACGATGCGCATACAGTCGGCGACGGTGTGTTCGCGCGAGACGAAGATGACCGGGCTGGTCATGATGTCGGCCACGGTGGTGTCCTTCGAGGAGTGCCCTTGAAGGATGACTTTGCGGGCGTAGTCGCGCTCGGAGATGATCCCCTTGAGGACGCCGTTGTCCATGACGAGGAGCGCGCCCACCTGCTTCTCCGCCATCATCTTGATGGCTTCATAGACGGACGCGCCGGGCGCGATGGCCCATATCTGGGGCGGTTTCTGCTGGAGCAAGGTGCCGATCGTGGTGGTGAGTTCGATCATCGAGACCTCTCGGGCATCGAATACTACCGCTCCGATGCGGCAGCGTCAATCGGCGCCCGAGGCGCGGTGGCCGGATGGCGGTATCATCACGGTATGCAGAGCTTTGAGGAACTTCTCCGCGAAGCCGAGGCCGCCCACGGACACCTGTGCGCGGGGCAGATTCTGGGCGTCCGCATGGCCATGCTCGGCTGCCGGAGGCTGGGAATCGACGACCCCAAGGGCGCGGACCGTAAGCGGCTGGTGACGTTTGTCGAGATCGACCGTTGCGCAACCGACGCTATCGGCGTCGTGACCGGGTGCCGTCTGGGTAAACGTGCGCTCAAGTTCCGCGACTGGGGCAAGATGGCGGCGACGTTTGTCGATCTGAGCTCGCCACTGCCCGTTGCCGACGGAGATGCGCCTGCCTGCAAAGGGGTCCGCATTGCGGCGCTGGAGTCTTCCAAAGAGCGCGCCCGCGAGCTTTATCCGCACATCGGGCAGAAAAATCAGCAGCAGATGATGGCTTACCGCGAGATGCCGGATGCTGAACTCTTCAGCGAAGAGTGGGTGAGCGTGGAACTGGGGCCGCGCGAGATGCCCGGCTACAAGTCTGCGCGTATCGTTTGTGCGCGGTGTGGCGAAGGCATCAACTACGACCGGCAGGCCGGGGTCTCCCCCGAGGTGCTGTGCCAGGGCTGCGCCGCGCCGGAGAAGCGCTACTATCAGCCGCTCGGTGCACAGTCCCAACACTAATCAACATCAGCACTAGACCCTTAAATGGCGAGCCTGTAGGCTTAATCCATCGCAGGCTATGGCAGACATCGGCAGTTGCACTCGGCGCTCAGTGAATTTCACCTCAGCTTTTTCGTCACACCCTGCGGGTTTCAGCAGAAGAGGCGCAGTCCTCACGTTGGCTGCGGCGATGTTCCTGCTGCCGGTTTCGCGCACCGTCTTCGCCCAGAGCACAGGGAGCAGCTCCTCGCTCGCGGAGGTTGAAGACGGCAGCAGCCTTCCAGATGCTCCCAAGCCGCAGCAGCCCTCACCGCAGAGCGCGCCTGCGCCGTTTGCAGCACGGTACGCGCCGGAGAAAATCACGCTTGCAGGCGTACCTCGGCGCCTGTTTTTCGACCAGAAGGCGATCTGGACAAGCCCGTTCTACCTTCGTCCGCAGGACGCAACGTGGCTGCTTCCGCTCTCGGTTTCGACCGGTTTGCTGATGGGCAGCGACCATCACACGATGACGTCGCTGATCCATACGAACGCCGTGGCGCAGGACCGCGCCAGCAAAATCTCGAATGCCGGTGTTGCTGCGCTTGGGGCGCTTCCGGCGGGCATGTATTTGTGGAGCCTGGGGCACGATGCTCCGCAGGCGCATGAGGCGAGTCTGCTGACCGGCGAGGCGCTCGCGGACACGCTGGCTGTTACCGAGGTGGCAAAGCTGATCTCGCGCCGCGAACGCCCGGACGCTGACAATGCGCAGGGCAAGTTCTTCTCTTCTAAAACGCTGGACTCATCGTTTCCTTCGACGCACGCGGCGGCGGCCTGGAGCATGGCGTCCGTGCTCGGCTCAGAGTACCCCGGATGGCTGGCCCGGACGGTGGTGTATGGCGCGGCCACGGGCGTCAGCGTCAGCCGCGTGATTGCGGAGAAGCACTTTCCCTCCGATGTTCTGGTGGGCAGCGCAACAGGATGGCTGATTGGCCACTACGTCTTCAACGCGCACCACAACTTCAGCCTGTTCAATGACTCCTGGGACCCCGGCAGTCTCGGCAAGCCGCGCACTCAGGCGCAGAAGCTGGCCGTTGCTCGCGCGGCGGAGCAGATTCCGCCGGATCCGATCAAGCACCGCCGCCCGCGGCCCTACGCCGAAGTGACCGACCCGGACGCCATCGGCTCGACCAACGTGCCGATGGACAGTTGGATTTACCCGGCACTGGAGCGGCTCTTCTCGATGGGCTTCATCCCGGGGCAGAGCGTCGCCATCCGCCCGTGGACGCGGCAGGAGTGTCTTCGCCAGCTCGGGGTCGCCGAAGATCGCGCCGCCGACACTGGATCATTTACTCCGGCGGAGATACGTGAGGCACGCCGCCTGATCAACGACCTGCACGCCGAGCTTGCGTCGGAGACACTCAGCCGCGAGTCGCTCGATCTGGAGTCGGTGTACGCGCGTGTGGGAACCATTGCGGGGCCTGCACTCTACGACAGTTTCCACTTCGGCCAGACGTGGTGGAACGACTTCGGCCGCCCGTTGGGGCGCGGCACCAGCGCCATTGCCGGTTACTCCATTCGTGCACACTATGGCCGCCTCTTCTTCTACGACCGCCAGGAGGCACAGCGCGACCCCGGACGTCCGGCGGAGTCCGAGGCCATCAACCAGCTCTTTAATGCGACGGACCGCATCACCGTGAACACACCGTTTATCGAGCCTGTTCCGGGGCACGCGGCATATAACCGGCAGCGTCCGCTGGAACTCTATGCGGGTGTGGCCTTTGACGGCAACGCGCTGACGCTCGGCAAGCAGGAGCTTTATTGGGGGCCGACGACGATGGGCCCGCTGTCGTTTTCGAGCAACGCCGAGCCGACCTACAACCTGCGCTTCGTTTCCACGCGGCCTCATCCGCTTCCCTTGTTTCCTTCGCTGGGGACCTACCGGTTCGACATTGTGCTGGGCAAACTCTCCGGGCACCTCTACACGGCGCGTCCGTGGTTCAACGGCCAGAAAGCCGATTTCAACTTTGGCGACAATCTGGAGATCAGCTTTACACGATGGTCCATCTTCTGGGGTGTCGGGCATCCCATCACGATGCACAGCTTCAAAGACAATGTCTTCAGCTTCAACTCGACGGGGAGCACGGCATACGGTAGCCGCAACGACCCCGGCGACCGCAAAAGCAACTTCGACTTCCGCTATCGCCTGCCTGGCTTACTCAAGCAGGTCACGCTCTATGCGGATGCGTATTCGGACGATGATCCCAGCCCGATTGCAGCGCCGCGGCGTGCAGCGTGGAACCCCGGTATTTATGTGGCGCGCCTTCCCTGGCTGTCCCACATGGACCTTCGCGTCGAAGCCGTCAGCTCCACGGGGCTGGCGACTGATTACGGCGGCAGTCACTTCTTCATCAACGGGCAGTATCTCGACGGCAACACCAACAAGGGCTTCATGCTGGGCAATGCCGTTGGCAGGGACGCGCGCGCCATCGAAGGCCGCACCAGCTACTGGTTCTCCGCGCGGACGCGGATTGAGGCGGGTTATCGCCAGAACAAGGGCGGCACACATTTTCTGCCCGGCGGCGCCACGATCACCGACGGCTTTGTGAACGGCACCTACGCCATCAACCGGCATCTGGAAGCGCAGGTCTTCGCCCAGTACGAGCGGTTCCTCGTTCCTTCATATATGGCGGGAGCGCAACATAACACCAGCGGCTGGCTCCAGTTGACCTGGAACCCGGAGCTGCATCTGCATCGCTAAACCGAAGGCAGCACGGCAAGAGGACTGTGCTGGGTTTGCGCGCTCCCATCAGGCGTGATGACCCGCCATGCGCTGTCTCTATTCTTTGCACGGTCATCAAGGAGTTTGTCCAACTCACGCAGAACAAACTCTGGCGTCACCTGATGCATGCAACCGTTGAATTCGCAGGGCGCAAAATCGCGGCCGTCATAGCAGGGACGGCAGGCGAACCCCTGGCCGCCCCAGATGCCCACGGCAAAGGGTCTGCGAGGCAGGAAGTTGCCGGGATTCGTCGGCCCGAAGATTCCGATCAGGCTGGCCTCGCTCATACCCGCAAGATGCATGGGCCCTGTGTCGTGCGTCACCACTGCGTCGCAGCGGTTGCACACGCTGACCACTTCAGGAAGCGAGAGGCCATTGATGCAGTCGGTCACGGCCAGATCCTGAAAATGGGGCTTGACCCAAAGGTCTTCCTTTCCTCCGAAGAGCACAACTTCCCAGCCACGGTCGAGCAGGCTTCGAGTGAGGTTCACGTAGTTTTCAATCGGCCAGCGACGCATGACCTGCTGCTTCAACAGGTTGTGAGTTCCTCCGGGGACGAGCGCGATGCGGCGCGCGGCGGTCTTTTCGGGCAACGGAGACGGCGGAAGACGATCCGGAGCAACGGGCGTGAAGCTCTGTTCGCGGCACTGATCGTCCAGGCCCAGCAGGATGCGGGCGTATTCGTCGGTATGGTGCCGCCCTGCGAGCAGCGTTGTTGCCCGGGACGTTCGGGAAAGCATCAATTTGCGCGGCGAGCGCACAGGAAGACTCAACAACCGGTAACGGCGATCGTAGTAGAGCGTCGCGCAGAGGTCATAGGCTCCGGCAATTTTGCTCCACAGGTTGAGGATGCCTCGTACCCGATCGAGAGTGCTGCCCCGGAGTATCGCCCGATCGTCCACTGGTGTCAGGCGGATCCAGGAATAGCATTCGAGCAATGGCCGAGCGGCTTTGCCGCATACCCAATTGATTTCGAATCCCTGGTCGTACAATGCACGCACGGCCGGCACGGTCATGACCGCGTCGCCGATGGCTCCGAACTTGAGGATGAGGGCTCTTTTAGAATGCACGGTTTTATGGTAGTTCACGCCAGCAGCTTTTCATACGCTATCAGCAGGAACCCTGCGGCGACGCAGAATGGAAAGTCAGAGCTGAAGGCAAAGTTTCCGCCAAACCATGCAAGTACCCAAAACGCAAACCAGGGATAGAGCGTCAGGCCGAGCGTACCCCCCGATTTCATCTGCCTCCACGCCCATCCATAGATGACGCCATACACCGTCAGCATCAGCGGCGTCCACCATCCGCAATCGGCAAAGAGATATCCGAATGCGCCTGACCAGATGTCGTAGTCGTTCAGGCCTGCCAACTGAGGGGCCACAAACTCGGAGTGCCACAGTTCATAAAAATCGGGCCATTTGAAGGTCTGGTTGAATGGAAAGATGGCATTCATCAGATGGTTGGAGTTGAGGAATGGGAAGAGATAAGCCCCCCTCCCTCCATACGGATAGTGCATGGTGCCACGAAGCAGAGCGGTCAGGCGATTGTAGGACGCCAGCGTATAACCGACAAAGGCCCTCAGACCGACGGACACGTCGCTGCTGCCGCGTAACATTGCGAAAAGAACGAACAGCAACGTCACGCTGACGCCGAGTATCAGGAGATAGCGAAAGAGGCCGGCAGTCGTCACCTCTTTTCGGCGGACCTTGTTCGTCAGGTAAACAACAGCGAGGCCCCCCAGCAGCGGCATGAGCGCGGCCCTGGATACATTCAAGACCGACAGGCCCACGCCGGCAAAGAGTCCCACAACAAAAATTGTCCAGCAAAGCGTTCTGCCAAAGTTACGACGTCCGTCGTCTTTAGGTTTGCGGGCGAGCAGTTGCCAGTATGTCCAGAAGAGAAGGGGCGTCTGCAGGTCCGCTCCCCAGCCGAGCAAACCAACTTTTACATCCGTCATCTGGTTTTTGACGAGGCCGCCTTGTTGAGAGAGAAGCAGGACGAGCAGATTGGGAGTCTGCCTAAGCAGCTTGATGGCCACGGCGCAGGTCAACAATGTCGTCAAAGTCAATGGCAACATCAGGGCCACACCATTGAGGGGCGAGATGCGATAGCGGTTTTCCAGCAAAGGAGGGCTGGGGAATAGGAAATCGATCAGGAGCAGTCCGGCCCAGAAGCCGGCGACGCACAGCAGAAAAAAGAGCAGCGTCTGCACATCGAGAAACATGAGGTCCGGTTCGCGTATCAACTGGCTGTAGAGGTCGGGCGGGAAGAACCAGCCGATCAGAAAGACCAGAGTGCTTAAAACGGAGATGCCGTAGGGCGATACGATATGGTTCAGAATGACGGGACGGGCAATCCGCATTCTCGAAGCAGACCCTCGGCTTGTGACACTGCTTTGCGTACCAGGACCTCATACAAGGTAGTTTTTGCGAGTGTAGTGCGGTTCCGTTATGGCACAACGACGATGCGCGTATGCGGGAAGGCGGTGCTCGCCGGTAGCGGAGCACACCGGTTGCTATAGTATAGAGGCGGATGACGAACATCCATGCAGTCTTTCTCCCCTCGGACCCAAGATAGATGATTGCGAAGACATCGAGCACTGAAGACACAGCGAGCCGCGCAGAGACGCCGCTCGCCGACTCCGGTTGGAGTGTGCTTGAACTACTGACTCTGCTGGCCGGGAGACGCCGATTCGTGGTGCTCTTCACCGCGGCTGGCGCCGTGCTCGCAATCTGCATCTCCCTCCTGCTGCCTGATCGGTATACCGCGTATGCTTCGATTCTGCCGCCGCAGCAACAGATGAGCGGGGCCGCGCTGCTCGCGCAAATGGGCGGAGGCGGCGGGGGTGGATTGGCTGCCCTTGCCGGAATGGGCCTGGGGATCCACAGGCAGGTCGATGTGTATGTGGCCATGTTCGGCAGCCGCACTGTCGAAGATGCGATGATTCACCGCTTCGATCTGATGAAGTCATACAAGACAAAAAAGATGTCGATTGCCCGCAAGGTCTTTGAGAGCCGGAGCACAGCGGTGGCCGGTCTCAAGGACGACATCATCCGGGTGTCTGTTGAGGGGCCGACTCCCGAGAAGGCGGCGGAGATGACCAACGCCTACGTGGACGAGTTTCAGAAGCTGGCTTCGGGCGTTGCCGTCACCGAGGCGGCGCAGCGCAGATTGTTCTTTGAACGCCAGACGGAAGAGGCCAAAGACAAGCTGGCCGACGCCGAGCAGGACCTGAAGAAGACGGAACTGACCACGGGCATGATCCAGCCGGAGAATCAGTCCCGCGCCATGATGGAGACGGCGGCGACGCTCCACGGCCAGATCTCCGCCAAAGAGGTCCAGATACAGGGGATGTCCTCGTATGCCACCGACGACAACCCTGAAATGGTGGTCCTGAAGAGGCAGCTCGCGGGACTGCGCGAGCAGCTCAGGCAGCTTACGGGAAGCTCGGAGAGCAACTCCGACCTGTTCGTGCCCAAGAACAAAGTGCCTGCGGCCGCTCTGGACTACATCCGCAAACTCCGCGAAGTCAAATACCGCGAGGCCATCTACGATGCAGATGCCACTCAATATGAATTGGCGAAACTGGACGAAGCAAAACAGGGAGCCATCTTTCAGGTGATTGACCGCGCCGTGCCCCCGGACACACATTCTTCTCCGCATCGTTCCATTCTGGTCATCCTGCTTACCTTCCTGTCGTTTGTCATTGCCTGCTGTAGTGTCTGGGCCAGGGCAATATTTCGTTCGATGTGTGAAGACCCCGAGGACGGCCCGAAAGTTCTGTCGCTGCTGGCGGCACTGCGCGGAACGCCTGGACAGCAAGCGAAGTGAGCAACATGGACCGAACTCCGCACGTAAGCTGCATCCTGCTGAATTGGAATGGCTGGCAGGACACAGTGGAGTGTCTGAACGCCTTGCGCCAATGTACTTACCAACAACTGAGCGTCATTGTCGTTGACAACGGCTCGACCAACGATTCGATAGCCAGAATCCGGGAGGCCCATCCGGAAGTGCGTTTGATGGCCAGCGAGAAAAATCTGGGTTTCGCAGGCGGCAACAATATCGGGATACGCTGTGCTCTGGCTGAAGGCGCAGACTATATCTGGTTGCTCAATAACGACACCCAGCCTGCTCCGGATGCGCTGTCCGCGCTTGTCGCGAAGGCCGCCACAGACGAGCGCCTCGGCGCGGTGGCCTCGGTTTGCTACTACGCGGACGAGCCTTCCACGGTGCAGGCGTGGGCCGGCACTCGTGTCAACCTTTGGTGCGGTTACTCACGCAACAGCACGGTGCCTCATGACGATAACTGGTTCCACGCGCTTTACGGCGCAAGTATGCTCATCGCAAGCAAGGCCTTCGATGAGGCGGGGCTTCTGGACGAAGGTTTTTTCCACTATTGGGAGGAGACAGAGCTTTGCCTCCGTTTCCGCAAGACAGGATGGAAACTGGCTGCCGCGCCGGGATCGCGCGTGCTGCACAAGGTCGGGGCAAGCACTGGAAAGGACCATCCTGTACTTGATCGTTACTTCACGGCATCAGGGCTGCGAATCCTCAGGCTGCACTCCGCAACGCCGCATATGGCCATGTCTGTGTTTCTGGCGGTGCGCTTCCTGCGTCGTATCTTCAGGCTTCAATTTTCGCGGTGCGAGAGCGTCTGGAAGGGAATCGAGGATTACCGTCTTACCGTTCCGGTCACTCCGAAGATTCGTTGAGTCACGAATTGCCTGAAGGAACCTGAATCGTTGAACGTAATTGTTGGTTGCATGTGTGCCTGCTGGACGTTATCCAATGCCGAATCTGCTTCTGCAATGCGCCGTGGTGCTTTATCGGTGTTCTCCTGACGAGTCGAGAACGCTGGCGTGTCTGGCACAGTTTTTGTTGGAGCACGATGATCTGGCGCGGCGCATTGCCCTGCTCATCTACGACAATTCCCCCAGTCGCCAGGCCGTGAACCTCGACCGATGGAAATGCGCCGCCGTGGAGTACCACCATGACGCAGAAAACGGCGGCTTGGCGCCTGCCTACAATCTGGCGCTGGCGAGAGCGCAACAGCGTGGCGTTGAGTGGCTTGTCCTGCTGGACCAGGATACAGACCTCAATCCCGCTCTGTTTCCTGCGCTCTTTGACGCAATTACATCGCCGGTATCCGATGAGGTTTGCGCCATCGTACCGAAGCTCATGCGAGACGGAGAGATGCTCTCCCCGCAGATCGTGGGGCGGCTTCGCAACACCGCGTGTGGGCATGCATTTTCAGGGATACCCGAGAGGCAGGTGACAGCACTCAACTCCGCTGCCTGCGTGCGAGTGGCGGCCGTGGCCTCGGCGGGAGGATTTGCTCCTGAGTATCGCATCGAATTCCTGGACCACATCATGTTTCATCGGTTGCAGGCGGCGGGAGGCCGCGTTCAGGTCCTCGATGTTGCCATCGAGCATCATTTGTCGATCACCAACATCGAGACGGAAATGGGTCTTGAACGATACGGGACGGTGCTTGATGCGGAGTGGAGATTTGTTCGTGAAACAGGCTTCGGCGGCGGGCCCGCCGCGCAGCGGCTGCGTTTGCTGAAGCGTGCCTTTGTGCAAAGTATCCGATTGCGCAACAAGAAATTTGCGCGCCTGACGCTGCGCGCCGCGATGCAATGAGCCATCGCCGGGCAGCAAAGAACGCGGAATGCGGTGGTGTATTCTCCTCGAAAGGACTGCCGCGCGGCACGGCAAATACCGCTCACTTCGAGGCTCGAACGGCCAGGCGTCATCCGCGACGGCCTTGGATCTCGCGGAACTGAGGATGAAGAGTTTGGGGAATTACCTATCCACTGACGTTCCGGTCCTGCCGGAAGAATCGCCTGCCGGCACGCCCGGACTGGCAGTGACTCTCTCGAAGAACGTGGCATTCAGTCTCGCCCGTGTGATGGCGAATGGACTGATTGCGCTGGTTCTCCCCGCGTACCTGACCCACCATATGTCGGTCGATACCTATGGGGCCTGGGTGTTGATCCTGCAACTGGGGGCCTTTGTGTCGTTTCTCGACCTCGGGATCCAGACTGCGGTCTCGAAGTTTGTAGCTGAGCACGATGCAAAAGGCGACGAAGTGGAGGCGGGCCGCTACGCCAGCGCCGGTTTTGCCATCATGACGTTGACCGGGTTTCTGGGTGTTTTGCTGACGCTTGGCCTTGCCTGGCAGGTCCCGCGGCTGTTCCACAAGATGCCCGCCGCGCTGTACGGCGATGTTCGTCTCAGCGTCATGCTGGTTGGAATTTCGCTGTCGTTCGCGCTGGTGTGCTCGGTGTTTTCGGCAATCTTCATGGGACTTCAGCGTTACGCGGTCCCGATGGGAATCGCCATCCTCAACCGGTTCTCGTTCGCGGGCGCGGTCCTCGCCGCGGTCTTTCTGCATGGCAGTCTTGCTGCCATGGGAACTGCAGTGGCCGTGGTCAACGTTGCCACATCGCTGCTTCAGTTCGTCGCGTGGAAGAAGCTGATAGCGCGGGTTCGCCTCTCTGTATCGATGGTTAACGCTCCGGTGCTCAGGCAAATGGCTCGCTACTGCTTCCTGCTTGCAGTCTGGACGGTCGGCATGGTCTGCGTGAGCGGCCTCGATGTGACCCTGGTCGGTCACTACGCTTATGGCGAGACGGCGTACTACTCTATTGCGGTATTGCCGACGAATTTTATGCTGGTCATCATTGCGGCGGTGCTTGGCCCGGTGATGCCTGCGTCATCGGCGCTCAGCACACAACGTTCACCTGTGGAGATGGGTCACCTTCTGGCCCGCGCAACCCGCTATTCCACGATGTTTCTCCTGCTGACTGGACTACCCCTCGTAGTTTATGGCTTGCCAATTTTGCGGATTTGGGTTGGTCCGGTGTACGCGGAGAAAAGCTTTCGCTACCTCCAGATACTAGTACTGGCAAATATCGTGCGCAACCTCTGCACGCCCTACGCAACGATGGTGGCGGCCACGGGGAAGCTTCGAGAGGCGACGGCGTCTCCGGTCCTCGAGGCAGTTGTGAATCTGACATGCAGTATCTTGCTGGCTCGCCGGTTTGGCGCTATCGGCGTGGCATTTGGGACCATGATCGGCTCCTTTGTGAGCGTCACTTTGCACTATCTCGTCAGCATGAAGCTGACCAGAAACACCCTGACGATACCCCGCACGAAGCTGCTGCTGACGGGCCTTCTCAGGCCGGCGATGATTGTGCTGCCTTGCCTGCTGTTCGTCCCGCTCTGGAGATATTCTCCGAAGGCTGAGTCTCTGGGACCGTGGACCATCGTCTGGGGCGCCAGCACACTTCTTATTGCCTGGTTCGGCGTTCTGGGCCAGCAGGAGCGCGGCGATTTGGTGCGCGTCGCCAGGCGTGTCGCAAGGATGTGAACCGCACGCAGCGGCGCGCTCATACCCTTGCAACACGCTTCAGGTCAGAACACGACATTGGCTGCGGCGATCGCTATTCCGAACTGGCCTACGATCTGCGCCAGATCGACGACCAGCCGCAGGGTCTTGCCCTTGTTGAGGTTCAGCGGGACCACTACGGTATCGCCAGGATATAGGCGCAGTGAATCGAAGCTGTTGCCGCGCAGAGATGAGCTATATTGCCTGCTGATGACCGCGCCGCTGGCCCGTATGACAAAGGCGCGGCCCTTGTCCGCGTCGCGGTTTGCGCCCCCCGCCAGCCGGATATAGTCCTTGAGCCTCTTGTCGGGGTCGTAGACAAAGGAGTTCTGATTGTAGACCGCCCCGTCAACGGCGACGGTTGAGGGCACACGCGGCACAATGAACTGGTCTCCGTCTTCGAGGGGAAGATCGGGCAGATCGGCCACGTCGTGGCTTCCGGGAGGCAGTTCCAACACGATGCGACCCGTCGCTCGGGCCTGGCGGAGGCTGTTGATCACGTTCTGGTTCTGCTGCTGCGCGGCGGCGAGGGCGGCGCTGTCCTGCGCGCTGATGGCGCTGTTCGCACTGTTGATTGCTGTGGTGCTGACCTGAAGGGCAATCTGATCGACGTACTGGTTCAGGCGCTGCTGCTGAACGCGGCGCGTCGACTCGCGGGTAAATTCAGAGCCGTAGAGATATGCTTCGGGAGTGAACCCGCCTGCCCGCTCCACCAACTGCCGCAGCGTTTCGCCGGGACGCACACTGTAGATTCCAGCCGAGACGAACTCGCCTTCCAGCCGGACAAACCGCGTCTGCTGCGACTGCGGTACGCGAATATCGGCCTTGGAGAAGATCGTGACCACATCTCCCGGCATCAGTTCAAGGTTCTGCGAGGAGTCGCCTTCAAGGACGGCCTTGCCAAGATTGAAAGGCAGCAATGAGGTCGTCAGGTCTTCCTTGTTCTGACGCTCAATGACCGCATAGTTCCAGTCGATGTCCGGCTCGGTCAATTTGACGTCATTCCGTGGCCGGAACGTGCCCGCAAAGGTATTCGAGTTGGTTACGCCAACACTGGCATTGGCCGAACTCATGGAGTTTGCGGTTGTTCCGGCATTGGGTGTCATGCCGCCGGGAAACATCGTTGAGCCATTGCCCGGATACGGAGTGTTTGTATTGCCGGATGGGGGAGTATAGCGGTCGTTGATGCCACTCAATGAGGTGGATGACAACGGAATCGGCGTGCAGTTCAATCCGCCGTCACTTGTTGGCTCACCGTTTTCGTCCATGGTCGGCGCCGCATCGCTGGTTCCTTCCGGGCTGCCGAAGGGAAGGCCAACCAGGTCTGGGTTGTCCCTCGTTGAGGAGTATCGCCAGTTCGGATGTTCGCCCTCGTCTCCTACCGGTATGCCGTATCGAAGGCTCGGCACGCCATAGGTCGTCTGCGGAGGGCATGTGGGAATATAGGTCAGCCCCGGCTGGCCAAGCTGGCTCTGCTTGAGCCAGTAGTCCCGCGTAATGAGCGCCTCTTTGTTGGGGATCAGATCCAGCACGCGCATTCCGGGGCGCCACGTATAGCGCCCGGGGTTGGCCACGTTGCCGCGCAGCGTGACCGCGTTTTTGTACTGGTCAACCAGCGCAGTCACCTCCAGCAGGTCGCCGTTGTGCAGCACGGTCGAGCGTCCCGCCGCGTCCAGCGACAGCTCGGTGATGCTGCGCATACGGCTGGCGTCTACCCGCTCGAGCCGGACCTTTTCACCCGATGCCACACTCGTCAGGCCAGCCGCAAGTTCAAGCACATCGCCCACCGTTGTGCTGTTGTCGGACTTCAATTCATAGATTGCCGGTGCATTGACGCTGCCCGCAACAGCGACCTGCGGGCCCACGGGTGGAATGTAAATCACATCGCCCGGCAGTAGCTGCACGTCGTGCGACTTATCGCCACGTTCGAGAAGGTCATACAGATCGAAGTCCACCACAACCTTGCCGTCTCGCTTCAGTTGGATGTGGCGCATACTACCGGCCGGGGTTGGACCGCCGGTCGCAAACAGCGCGTTCGTCAGCGTGCTAAGCGAACTGATGGTGTAGCTGCCTGGCCGCCGTGCCTGTCCCACGACGAAGACCTGGATGGAGCGCAGGTGGCCCATCGTAACGTTCAGGTCGAAGTTGCGGAAGACACGCTCCATCTGTGCCTTCATATAGTCGTGGACCTGTGCGAACGTCAGCCCGGCGACGTTCAATGTGCCGACCTGAGGGATGTAGATGCTGCCGGAGCGGTCCACTGTGTATCGGCCATTGAGCGTAACCTGTCCCCACACCTGGACCACCAGTTCGTCGCCCGGCCCGATCATGTAATCAGGCGTTACCGGAACCAGGTTCAGCGGCGCGAACGTAGACGGCGGCTTGCGAAAGAGGTTGGCTCCATAGATGGGCAGCATCTTGCCAATTGAATTGGCGATCATCTGCTGGAACTCCGTGGGCGAGTCCAGCGGCTGAGCCTTCTGAGATTGTGCTGGCGAGGCACTCTGCGTGTTCACAGTCCGTTCGCTGGCAGGTACCGGGATGACAATCCCTCGGACTGTGGCAGGCTGTTGCACCTGGTTGGTCTGATTGCGGGCCGGATAATTGGCCTGTCCGGAGGCAGGTTGGCACGCAGGATCCGTCGGGCTACAGGTTTGTTCCTGCCCCGAGATACTTCCGAGGGCCTGACTGTAGTCCACAAACTGAGCGAACGCCGTGCCTGCTCCAAGCACGGCGAACAGAAGCACATATCCAAACTTGAAGACTCCAGGGGAGTTGCTGCACTGCATCTGCTGTTATCCTCGTAAACTGATTGCTGTCAAAACCGCATGTATTTGCCGAAGAGGCCCGCTTCAAACCACGCCTCCGCACTCGCCCGGACGCCGAATGTCCTCGGAAATCGCTATGTCCAAGCATAACTCGAATGCAATCGCGGATTGCGGAAAGTCGAGCGGCCGTAGCGGGCCTTGTACCAAATTGAGTTCGCGGCCGATGGACGTCCGAAGGGAGGCGAAACGCTCAGGCGCCGCGCTGCCTGGTCTCCACCGCCTGGGCCACGCGCAGAACCGTTTGCTCATCGAAGTGCCGGCCCATGACCTGGACCCCGATTGGTAGCCCGCCCTTCGTCGAGCCGCACGGCACACTCACACCGCAAATGCCCGCCAGACTGGCCGCGACCGAATAGATGTCTTCCAGATACATCTGTACCGGATCGTCTGTCTTTTCTCCCAGCTTGAACGGCGGTGTTGGCGTGATCGGCGTCACCAGTGCATCCACCTCGTGGAAGGCCGCGAGGAAGTCCCGCGTCAGCAACGTCCGCACCTGCTGGGCCTTGCGATAGTAAGCGTCGTAGTACCCGGCGGAGAGAGCATAGGTTCCCAGCAGGATCCTGCGCTTGACCTCGGCTCCGAACCCCGCGTCCCGCGTCTTGCGGAACATTTCAGAAAGCGTCTTCGCTTCGGAGTCCCTCAGCCCATACCGGACACCATCAAAGCGCGACAGGTTCGAGGATGCCTCCGCCGTGGCAATCACGTAGTAGGTTGGAATCGCATACTTTGTATGCGGCAGGCTGACAGGCCTAATGACGCATCCCGCCGCCTTCAGGCCGGCCAGCACACCTTCGATTGCAGTCCGTATCTCCGCGTCCAGACCATCGCCAAAGTACTCTGCCGGGACCCCGATGCGCAGCCCCTCGACCGGTTTGTCGAGTTCGCCCACGTAGTCCGCAACAGGGCGCTCCGAAGAAGTAGCGTCCATCTCGTCGTGCCCGGCCAGAACGTGCAGCAGCGTGGCCGCATCCTTCACGTTCTTCGTCAACGGGCCTACGCGATCCAGTGAAGACGCAAACGCAATCAACCCATACCGGCTGACTCGTCCATAGGTCGGCAACAGGCCAACGACCCCGCAGAACGCCGCCGGCTGGCGGATCGATCCGCCCGTGTCCGTCCCAAGCGTTGCCACGGCAAAGTCCGCAGCTACCGCTGCCGCGCTGCCGCCGCTCGATCCCCCGGGGACCCTGTCCAACGCACGCGGGTTTTTCACCGGGCCGTAGGCTGAGTTTTCGTTCGAGCTTCCCATGGCAAACTCATCGCAGTTCAGTTTGCCAAGCAGGACCGCGCCCGCCGCCTCCAACCGCTTAACTGCGGTCGCGTCGTAGGGCGGTCTGTATCCTTTCAGGATTAACGACCCGGCCGTCGCTGGAGCGCCTTGCATAGCCAGCACATCTTTGATTCCCACGGGAATTCCGGCAAGGACCGGCAGGGGATCGCCCTTCGCGGCCATCCCGTCAATCTTCGCCGCCTGGGTCAGCGCCCGTTCGCGGCTCAGCGCCAGATAGCTGTTGATCGCGCCATCCTGTTCCGCAATGCGCGCATAGTGCGCCTCAGCCAGAGCTGTGGCCGTGGTCTTGCCGGAGGCGATGGCCGCCCGCGTCGTCTCGATTGTCAAATTGTTGATGTCCACCGGACCTGAACTCACCTTTCAATCACCTTGGGGACTTTGAAAAAACGTCCATTCGTCTCCGGAGCGGCCGCCATCACTGCTGCCCGGTCCACTGAACTGCGGACATGGTCGATGCGCAATGCCGATTCGGCAGTCGCGGCATCCGTGTTCAGCGCCTCTCCCACCTGGGCCATCGGCGGCACACCGCTGGTGGCCAGCTCATTCAGTTGCTCGACGTACTTCAGAATCGCGCTCAGGTCCCGCCTCATGCGCGGCTCTTCGTCCGCAGTCAGCTCCAGGTTCGCCAACTCCGCGACCCGCCGCACGTCGTCGGCCGACACGCCTGTATGTTCGCTCATCGCGTTTCCATCCTCTTCATCTCAAAGTGTATCTCGCGCACCTTTATCCCTGCGATTCTGCCTAATTCTTCAGTGAGGCGTCCTCGCATCGCCATCATCTGCCGCAACCATGTTTCATCAGTGACCGCCACGTAAACTACTTCATCGGCATAGCCTGATACGGCTCCATGCTCGGCCAGGATTTTGCCGCAGGCCACCAGCCATGCGGCCGCCAGTCTGTCCTGCTCCGTCATCGCGCGCATACTATGTCTCAGTTCGTCCCTGAGCACCTCACGCATTCCTTCCATCTTTATTGCTCCTCGTGCGCAAGCATTTCTTTTGCCCACCGCGCTTCGTTCGTGGGGCGGCCGGTCACTTCAAGGGCCGCGGCCAGTACACGTTCGACAGAAATCTTTTCCATGCAGTCGGTCGGTTGGCCGTTAAATTCAAATCCCAGATTCAAATATCCGCAGCCTTCTCCGCTGGACGATACGCCCACGGCATAAGGCCCGATTGGTCCCCATCGCTGGTTGTTGGTGGGGCCGTTCAGCGAAACAGTTGGCGCGCCCAGTATCGCCGCCAGGTGCATGACCCCTGTATTGACACTGACCACGACGCGGGCCCGCCGCAGCAGATGCGCCAGCGAGATGAAACCGTCCGATCCAACCAACGGCACGGCGCTCAGTCCCTTCTCCTTCATGCGCCGGACAAACGGTTCGATTCGCTCCAGGTCGCCTGGCGCGCCGGTAATCGCAAAGACCGTCTCCGGCCTGGCCAGCCCCTCTGCGAGCGCGATCCAACGCTCTTCCGGCCACTCCCGCAGTTGGCTCAGTGCCCCTGACGCCCACAGGTGAAACACAACAATGTCCTGGACACCCGGTAGCGGCTCGGTCGCCTCCGGGGGAAGAATCACCTGCGGCGCAAGGCCTGTGGGGACATGCACCGCCTGCAACAATGCCCTGAAGTTCTCCATCTCATGGCGGTCTGCGCGGTGCTCGACGCGAACGTCGTAGCCAAGGCCGCGATATTGTCCTCGCGTCCGAAATCCTGCCGTAAGCCGTGCTCCCGACATCAGACTGTAAAGCGCTGTCAGTCTCTGCCACGAGGTAAAGTCCAGCAGAACGTCGACGCTCTCGGCGCGTATCGTCCGGATGCTCTTCAACGGTTGCGTCATGTCAATCAGCACGTGCCGGTCCGCTCCGGCGACCAACTCCGCCGCTGCGCGATTCTGCTTCATATAAAAATGGACGATCTCAATTCCGGCCCCGCCTTGCAGATTGCACCACTCCCGCAGGTCCCGCAGCACTCCGGAGAACAGGAGAGTGTCGCCAAGCGCCGCTGAACACATCACGCCAATCTTGCGGATTGGTGCCGGCCACTTCCGTCTGCGTCCGGCCCTGAGGCATACGGCCGCACCATTCAGCAGCGGAATCCCGAGCCAGAAATCCACCAGCCTGTTTTTCTTACTGCCTCTCCGCATGATCTCATTGTAGCGACACCTGCCCGCTGAAAAAGCCGAATGCGCTTTCGGCTTTGAAGGGGCATATCGGAGCGTCTCGTTTTCATCCCCGCCGCTGCGCTACACTATCCTGACGCGCAGACGTCTGGCCGGTTACGCTTGCTGGATTTGCTCAGGAATCAACATCGCCGAATGCCAACTCTGTGCGCAGGAGCCTGATATTCGTAACGCGAACGCCCATCATGAGTAAACGCTCAACATGTGTTGTGCTGGGCGGTAGCGGCTTTTTAGGACAGGCCCTCTGTTCCCGGCTCCTCCAGGCAGGCTATGCCGTCCGGTCCGTATCGCGCTCGGGACATCCACGCACGGCAGTGCGGAGCTGGCACTCCGATGTTGAATGGATCGCCGCTTCGATCGATTCCGACCACGCGGCCCGTGCCCTGGAGGGCGCGGACGTTGTTTACCACCTGGCCAGTTCGACCCTTCCTTCCACGTCCAATCTCGACATGTCGTTTGACCTGCAGGCCAATACATTGGGAACGCTTCGTCTGCTGAACGCGGCGAGGATGCGGATTGGAAGGCTGATCTTCGTGTCCTCGGGCGGCACGGTCTACGGGAGCCCTCAGTGCAATCCCATTCCGGAAAGCCATCCAACAAACCCGCTCTGCGCATACGGCATTCACAAACTGGCCATCGAGAAATACCTGAACCTGTTTCAGCATCTATACGGTCTGAGTTCCATCACCCTCCGCGTCTCGAATATCTATGGCGAAGGACAGGACTGTGCCCGGCAACTCGGGGCGGTCGCCCACTTCAGCGATCATGCGCTTAAAGGTGAGCCGATCGAAATCTGGGGCGACGGCTCCATCGTTCGGGACTATGTGCATGTGGATGACGTTGCCGGTGCGCTGCTGAACGCCGCCACGTATTCCGGCACACACACTCTCTTCAATATCGGCAGCGGCGTCGGCACGTCTCTGAATGAGCTTGTTGAACTCATCCAAAGACGGCTTCACCATGCGTTGAAGATTAATTACAAGCCGGGCAGAGGCTTTGACGTTGCCCAGAATGTACTTGATATAAGGCTTGCATCTGCCGAGATGAACTGGAGGCCCATGATCGGCATTCAGGCGGGGCTGGAGCGGATGCTCACCGCAAAGGCGGACACCGCATCCGGCGCGTAAAGCGTGATGTGCATTGTCATGCGGGTGTGGATGCAGTCCCGGATGTATCCAGTGCGCGTCCGGAGCGCGAAGCCCGGCGAGCCTAATCCGGATTTTGCTCGAGCGATTCGATGTCGATGATGCCGCCATCCATCAGCGCACCGTCGAAAACGTCCTGGCATTGCATCACTCCCTTGAGCGTTCTCCAGAAGATACTTCTGTCCAGACGGAAGCAAGCATGGCGAACATAGTCGAGGTCGATTTCAATCGTCTCGCCCTTGGTCAGCCTGTCGCGTCCGGTGATCTTCGACAGGCAGGTCACACCCGGCTTGACCGAGAGGTATTCGGCTTTGCTGGCGCCATACAAGTCAAGCACATCGGGAATCTCGGGCCGCGGGCCAATGAGCGTCATGGTGCCCATCAGGACATTGAGGAAGTTAGGCAGTTCGTCGATGCTGGTCTTGCGGATAAACGCCCCGACGCGCGTGATGCGTGGGTCTTCTTCGTAATGAAAATGGAAGTTGAGTCCGCCAAACCGGGCGTAATCATACAGGTGCGGAAATCTCTGCCGCGCATCGATATACATGCCGCGCAGCTTGATCATCTTGAAGGGCTTGCCGCCGAGCCCGATTCGCGTTTGAACGAAGAACGGGTTTCCCTCCGACTCAAGGCGCACCGCAAGCGCAGCCAGAAGCCAGACAGGCGCTGTAATCACTGCAAGTATCAATCCCAGGGCAATATCCAACGTTCGCCGCGCAAGCCGCCTTTGAAGGCTCTCCTGCTTGACGTAGAGAAGGTCGTCGCTGAAAGGTGCTTCGATAACCGCGGCTTGCGTCTGGAGAGATTGATATTCCGTTACCATGTGAATCCCATATCTGTCTGGCTCGTGCGTGCGCTTGTCCAGCGTCACACCGGCCATACCGTTGTTCGTGCTCACTCAGTTTCGCGGCGGAACAATCATGTACCCATCCCGGCTTTGTCACCGGAACGTCCGCGCTCCCAGTTCTTCCTGTCTTCTGTTCCTGCTCTTTGTCTGCGGCTTTCTCCGGCCGCTTCTTACTTCATCGACATCCTGGGAAGAAACTTCAGTCGCATCGGTGCATCTCTTTCTCTAGTCTACTGGCCTACTTCAATCATCAAGGGAATCATCGCCCGAATTTGTCATTTCTTCGTCCCACTTTGGGATATTTTTGGTTACAACTTTTATGGAACGGCCATCGGGTTAAACTGCTGAAATGCGAGTTTTCGACACCCCGCTGTCCAAGGTTAAACTGGTTCAACCCCAACTCTTCCGAGATAGTCGCGGTTGGTTCGCAGAAGTATTCAATCAGTCAACTTTCTCCGCTGCCGGACTGCCTGCGTGCTTCGTCCAGGACAACCAATCCTTCTCCACCCGAGGGGTGCTGCGCGGTCTCCACTACCAACTGGGCAGGCCGCAGGGCAAACTCGTGCGCGTCCTTTCAGGTCACATCTGGGACGTTGCCGTTGATCTTCGTCCGGGCTCGGCGGACTTCGGCAAATGGGCCGGGTTTCATCTCAAGCCTTTGACCGGTGCCGACGAGTTGCAGTCGCTCTGGATTCCGGAAGGTTTTGCGCATGGGTTTCTGGTTCTCTCCGAATCGGCTGAGGTGCTCTACAAGACCACGGACGTATACCACCCGGCAGGGGAGCGCACCATCCTGTGGAACGATCCGACGTTGAACATCGACTGGCCGCTGAACGGAATTGAGCCGATGGTGAGCGCCAAAGACGCTCAAGGCTCTCTCTTCACTCAGGCGGAGTTGCCTCCAGCGGAGTGAAGCTGGCAGAGAAAGGGCATGACACGATCAGCGCCCTTTTGTCTTTCGATGAAGAGATGTTGTGGTTGGTTGCGTGTTTTTACGGACGGTCCGTGCCGGACGATGTGGAAAACCATTCCGATCACACACACGTGTCTTTGCAGCCGTTAACTAGCTGTTCACCCCTGCGCAAGCAGCCATCGCTCGACTTCAGCCAGCGTGTCAGCTTCCGTATAACTTCCATTACATCTGCCAGCCTCGGTGCCGCGGATGAGGAAAGCCTTGCGCAGCCCGGATGCATTGGCCGCGGCGATGTCGCTGCAGCGATCGCCCACCATGACGGACTCCGCCAGCGAGATTCCGAACTCGCGCGCGGCCCGTAGCAACATCCCAGTGCCCGGTTTGCGGTCCTCATGTTCTCGCTTGTATTGGCCGATGCCATGCTCCGGGTGGAACGGGCAGTAGTAGACCGCATCAAGCTCCACGCCTTCAGCGCGAAGTGCTCCGCGTATCCACTCCATCAGACGCTCGAAGTCAGCCTCCGTGTAGTAGCCGCGCGCGATGCCCGCTTGGTTGGTCACGACGATCAACCGATAGCCAAGTTCGATGGCCGTCCGGCACAACGAAAAGATGCCCTCTACAAACCGCACATCCTCAGCGCGGTGCAGATAGCCTACCTCTTCGTTGACAACTCCGTCGCGGTCCAGAAACAACGCGCGCCCGCGCTCATTGCCGCTCATAGCTCGGCCATCACTTTCCGCAGCGATTCGCGCCAGTCCATCATGCGCCAGCCGAACCGCTCTGCCAGCTTGTTGCAGTTCATTCGTGAGTTTGCTGGCCGCTTCGCAGGGGTAGGATATTCGGCCGTCGCAATGGCCTCGATAGCAGCAAAGCGCACGCCGGGTTCGCGCTCCTGCGCCAGCCGCACAGCCTCGCCCGCAAAGCCGTGCCAGGTCGTCTCGCCCGCGCCCGCTGCGTGATAGATCCCGCCCAGCGCAGCCAGTGCGTCGATGAGAGGGCCACCCTGCGCGGACGCTTCACACTTCGCCATGACATGTGCCGTCATCGCTGCGAGGTCGCGGCTCCACGTTGGAGCACCATGCTGATCGGCCACCACGCGCAACGTGTCCCGCTCGCGCGCCAACCGCAGAATGGTCAGCAGAAAGTTCTTCCCGCGTACGCCGTAGACCCAGCTTGTGCGAAAGATCAGGTGCGCTGCACCCGTGGCGGCCAGCGCCTGTTCGCCGGCCAGTTTGCTTGCGCCATACACGCTCACCGGATTGGTCGCGTCCATCTCGCTGTATGGATGTGTTGCCGTGCCGTCGAACACGTAGTCAGTCGAGAAGTGAACGACAGCCGCGCCGATCGCCCGAGCCTCTTCGCCCATCGCCCGCACCGCCTCTCGATTGATCGCATAGGCAAGCTCCGGCTCGTTCTCTGCCTTGTCAACCGCCGTGTATGCAGCCGGGTTCACAATCCAGCGCGGACGCATGGATCGAATCGCTCGCCGCACCGAATCGGCATCCGTCAGGTCCATCGCTTCGCGCAACGGCGCAACGACCTCTCCCAGCGGCGCGAGCAGGCGCAGTAACTCGCCTCCAACCTGTCCGGTAGACCCGGTGAGAAGAATCTTCGCACCGGGCGACACACCGGACGCCGCACCCGCCATCTAGTACACCGTCTCTTCGAGCAGGCGGAGCAGATACTGCCCATAACCGTTCTTCGCAATCTTTTCCGCCATGCCGCGCAACTGCTTTGCGTCAATGTACCCCAGACGATACACAATCTCCTCCGGACACGCGACCTTCAGCCCCTGCCGCTTTTCGATGGTCTGGATAAAGGTCGAGGCCTCGAGCAGCGAGTCGTGCGTGCCCGTATCCAGCCACGCCATGCCTCGGCCCAGCACCTGCGTGCGCAACTGTCCGCGCTCCAGGTACCAGCGGTTCACGTCCGTAATTTCGAGTTCACCGCGCGGCGAAGGCCTCAGCCTTTCAGCCACGCCGACCACCTGCGCGTCATAGAAATAGACGCCTGTCACCGCATAGCGCGACTTCGGCTTCAGCGGCTTCTCTTCAATCGAGATGGCGCGTCGGTTTTCGTCGAACTCGACAACGCCATAGCGTTCCGGGTCAAGTACGGGATAGGCAAACACCGTCGCTCCCGGTCCGGCTACAGCCGCTTCGCGCAGCATCGGCGCAAGATCGTGGCCGTAGAAGATGTTGTCGCCCAGCACCAGACAACAGCCTTCGCCCGCCAGAAACTCCCTGCCAATCAGAAACGCCTGCGCCAACCCGTCAGGCGAAGGCTGCACCGCATAGCTGAGTCGAATGCCCCATTGCTCGCCCGTGCCCAGCAGTTGGCTGAAGCGCGGCGTGTCCTCCGGAGTCGAGATCACAAGGATCTCGCGAATGCCCGCCAGCAGCAGCACCGAAAGCGGATAGTAGATCATCGGCTTGTCATACACGGGCAGCAGTTGCTTGGACACCGCGCGCGTCGCCGGATGCAGCCTGGTGCCCGAACCGCCGGCAAGAATGATGCCCTTCATCGCGCAGCCTCCGCGGTGGTATGTGTCTTGCGTCCCGAGTAGTTCTGCGTGACCCACTGCTGATACGCTCCGCTGGTCACGTTCTCCACCCAAGCCGAGTTGGCCAGATACCACTCGACCGTCTTGCGCAACCCGGTCTCAAAGCTCTCCTCGGCGCGCCAGCCCAGTTCGCCTTCGAGCTTGCGCGCGTCGATGGCGTAGCGCCGGTCGTGCCCCGGGCGATCCGTCACATACTGCACCAGTTCGATGTGCGGCCTGAACTTCGACTCCGGCACAAGCTCATCGAGCAGCGCGCACAGCGTTTTGACTACCTCAAGATTGCTGCGCTGGTTGCCGCCGCCGACGTTGTAGGTCTCCCCCACGCGGCCGCGTTCGAGCACCGTTCGCAACGCGCGGCAGTGGTCGATGACATAGAGCCAGTCGCGCACCTGCTGGCCGTCGCCGTAGACCGGCAGAGGCTTGCCTTGCCGCGCATTCGCAATCATCAGCGGGATCAGCTTCTCGGGAAACTGGTACGGTCCATAGTTGTTCGAGCAGTTTGTAATGATGGCCGGCAGCCCAAAGGTGTGGACCCACGCGCGCACAAGATGGTCCGATGACGCTTTCGACGCCGCATACGGGCTATTCGGCGCGTAAGGAGTGTCCTCGTGAAACGCGGGGTCGTCGGGCCGAAGCGTGCCGTAGACCTCATCGGTCGAGACATGCAGGAAGCGAAAGCCCTCGCGCTCGCTTCCGGCCAGCGAGTCGTAATACTCACGCGCAGCCTGGAGCAGCGTGAAGGTGCCGTCGATGTTCGTCCGAAGGAATGCGTCCGGCCCTGAGATGGATCGGTCCACGTGGCTTTCGGCGGCAAAGTGCACCACCGCTCGCGGTTTGTGCTGGCGCAGAAGACCGGACACCAGCGCCCGGTCGCAGATGTCGCCCTGCACAAATGTGTAGTCGGGATCCGCTTCCACCGAAGCAAGGTTCGAGAGATTGCCCGCATAGGTGAGTTTGTCGAGGTTGACGACAGGCCCCAGGCCGGCAGCCAGCCAGTCCAGGACAAAATTTGAGCCGATGAATCCGGCCCCGCCCGTTACAAGAATGGGCGCGTGGTTGCTTCCAGTTCCTTCGCTGTTCAATCTCATGTCGTTGTCGCGGTGTTCATCGTCACGGTCCGCATGAGATACAGTCTATTGGCAAGCACGACGCCAGTAAATCCGCGACTGCTGGAGCGTTCCCGAATCGGCACTCAAGGGATGTGCTATCGGCCTGTTGAGAGTCCTCTAACCTTTGTCCGGACGGAATACAGCGATCCGCGCGCCAGAATGAACAACGTCTTGCCATCGCTGCCGCCAAAGACCAGATCGATGGGCCTGTCAGGCACGTTGATGGTGTCGATGAGTCGGCCCGATGGGTTGTAGACGTAGATCTCCCCGGCTGCAATGTAGACATTGCCGACAGCATCCTGCGTTACGCTCTCACCGCCCTGCTCAGCAAAGAGCTTCAAATTGGTCAGCGTGCCGTCCGCGCCGACGGAGCCGACATAGGTCTTCTGCTCCGACTCGTCGCTGACATAAAAAGGCTTGCCTGCGACAGCAGGCACAAGGCCGAATGCGCGCAGCACGTCAGCCATCTTCGTGCCGTAGTAAAGCTCGCCGCGAACGAAGTCCTCGCCTGCGGGAATGAACGTCGTCCCATCGGGCGAGACGTACTGATACGGCCTGGCCACGGGCACGGCCTTCAGAAAATCGTTCTCATTGCGCCAGTAATTATCGGGCAGGGCAGCCGTCATGCCAGGTCGCGTCTGGGCAGGTCCAGGCTTGAGCAGCGTGATCGAGTCATCCTTCGAGTCAGGGTTGAAGCTGTACACTGTGCCATCGCCATCGTAGGAGACCACCATCAGGTCTCCAGCGCGATCAAACACAAGCTGCACCGGCGAGAGCGGGTTGTCGCGCACCAGCGAAAGCATCCGCGTCGCTGGCGACCAGCGATAGATCCGCTGCCAGTGTGCATCGACAAAGTAGAGCTGGCCCAGCCTATCGACGGCTGCGCCCGAGATATTGAAGAAGCCGTCGCGCAGCTTCTCGACCTTTGCTCCTGCAGTCAGCTCAGGCGAAGCGTGCGCAGTCTTCGCGGCAACACTCGCATCGGTATCAATCGTGAGTGAAGCAAACTCGCGGCGACGCACTAGCACATCCGCCGGCCGATTGATGACAACCGCGTTGTCGAACGAGACCTTGTTGTCGCCGTAGACATGGATATTGCGCAGGCGAATGTTCTTCGAGTTCGAGACCTCAATCGCGCGAAGCCCCGGCTCGTAGCTGCTCACAACCCGGTAGCTGTGGTAGTTCGCAACCGTAATGTTGCTGGAGTTGCGAATCGAGAGCGGCAGGGCAAACGCGCTTTCCCCGCGCTCCTCCTCGGTTTGCAGAGCATAGATCTGCCAGTTCGAAGCGTTGTCCAGCTTCACCTCATTGCGCACGTGGTGCTCGCACGAAAGTTCGTACACGCGCCCGCTGGTCGTGGTGTTCGAGATGTAGAGGCCAGCCTCGGCGAAGGTGCTGGGCGTCCAGATGTCGGCAAACGTGCCACCGCCGCCGTTGGTAATCCACAGGCTCGGGTACTGGCTGTCCCACTTGCGATTGATGTCCGAGTCTGCGGTGTGGGTGTTGTTGTAGATAGTGGCGAACGAGACGCCGGGATAGTTGGTGCCGTGGCCGCCGAGGAAGCGCACGTCGTTCATCATCGAGTTCGCGCCCGCCATCCACAAAGCTCCCACAGCCCGGCTGTTGATACCGTTCGTGTAAAGTCCGATGCCGGTCACGATGTTCGTTCCGCCGCGTGGTGCTTCGAGCAGCGGCTTCGGGCTGCCGGGTCCCTGGAAGCCTGGCGTGTGATCGGGCAGATCGAACTGCGTCGTCGTGGGACTGAGGCCAATCAGCACTGTGTCAGGCTTGAGAGCAAGGGTATCGGTCACGATGTAGTGGCCCGATGGAATATAGATGGTGCGGTGCTCCGCGATTGCCTTCTGGATCGCGGCGGTATCGTCGGTGACACCATCGCCCTTCGCGCCCAGATCGCGCAGATTCACCCATGTGTCTTGCGCAGGAAGAGGCGGAATGTCTGACGCAACCGGAGCGGGCATCGCGCCGAGCGCGCTCGTCTCGTAGGTGGTCTTAATCTCCGGGGTTGCGCCGACGCCAGCGTAGGTCAGCCCGTGCGTGAAGGTCCGGACTCTATATAGAGTCCCGGCCCCGGCGACGTTCTTTCCACTTTCACGGAAGTTGGCGAAGATGGGCACGTGACGGCAAACGGCGTCCTCGAAGTTAATCTCGGTCCGCGCGTTGTTCTCGTTGCTGATGACCACAGCAGGCCCGGAGATGTCCTCAAAGCGGCCATCCTTCACCCACAGCTCATCTGCATAGCCTGCATCAATCGAGATCGCTGTCGGCACATGCTTGAACTGGTCGCGCACCAGCGTCAACCCGGCCTCATGCTCTTTGATGGCGGCCTTGCTCTGGTCCTCGAAGGTCGAGTCCAGCAGCGTGAACTGCCATCCCGGCGAAGGCTTGCGCGTGATGATGCCGTACTGCCCGCCGTAGAAGTGAAGGTCCTCGGCCTCGTTGCCGACATCGTGCAGCGCAGCCAGCCCGGAACCGATGTGGAAGTCCATGTGCGCCAGATAGCAGTGCTGCGCCACATGGAAGCGAATGCCGACAGCCGCCGGGTTGCCGTCTTCAATCTCGAAGTCGATGTTGCTCATCGCCGAATAAAACGTGCCGGGGTTTGCATCGGGAATGTTGGGATTCGGCGGAACAATGCCGGCCAGCGGCGTCGCAGGGCGGCGTCTGCGGAACGGAGGGGCGCCGTTGCGCGGATGTCCGCCGGTGAACATCACCATATAGCCGATGCCCATCTGATAGCCCGGCGTGTCTTTGCCCAGTATGAAGACGGGCCGGTGCGCCCCATAGCCGATCAGCCGAATGCCCGGCCAGACGAAGATGGTCCGGCTGATGCGGTAGCGCCCCTCAGGGATGAAGACGATGCCCTGCACGGTCGTCTCCTGCACACGGTCGATGGCCTGCTGAATGGCCGCGCTGTCGTCGCCGACGCCGTCGCCATGAAGACCATCCGTGCCTGGAGTCAGGTAGACGGCCTGCGGATCATTGGGGCGAAGCGTGTAGTAGGAAGCCCCGAACATGGGAGCAGCCGCGCATCCGGCGATCACTCCAGCCAACAGCAAGGTCAGATGCTTCCGCTTCATGCTTCGCCCCTTTTTCAGTTACCAGATATAGGTGCCCACAGCTCCCGCGTTCAGCGACGTGCTGAACGTCTTCTTGTCGGAACTCACGCTGAAGTTCGCAGGCGCGCTTCCCGTGTTCGCTACGATGAGCACCTTCTTCCCATCAGGCGTCTTGAACGCCACGTTCGGCAGCCCATCCAGATCGTTCGACCCGATGCGCACCGAGCCGGGGCGCACAAACTTCGAGGCCTGTGCAATCGTGTAGTACGCAAGGTGGCGCGTGACGTTGTCGCCGTCCAGCGTGATTGCGCCCTGGCATTGCGTGCATCCGCCGTCGTTGGTGTGCGGCCCGTACTGAGGATCGGCGGCAAGGTTCCACAGCAGCACGTTTTTGCTCCAGTTGCGCGTCGCGCCGATGACCACCCATGCCTCAGGCTTCGCCACGTCCATCCCATCGCTCAGGTCGGTGATGGACTGCTCGGTGAAGTAGAGATTCTTGTTCGGGAAGGCATTATGCACCTCAGTCAGCGCCTCAATCTTGCCGCCGTACAGGTGAAATCCAGAGCCATCGACATACTTCGCGGCCGCCGGGTCCTTCAGGATCGAGAGCGGATACGCCGGATGATCGCAGTTGTGGTCATAGAGCACGATCTTCGTCTTGATTCCGGCCTTTGCGAAGGCCGGCCCAAGATCGTTGGCGATGAAGTCTGCCTGCTCGGGTGCGAGCATCAACATGCTCGGCGTGTTTTTCTCGTTCAGCGGCTCGTTCTGGATCGTCAGCGTGTCGATGTCGATGCCGTGCGCCTTCATGCCCTCGATGTACTTCACGAAGTACGTTGCGTAGGAGCCGAAGTACTCCGGCAGCAGCACCCCAGCCTTCGCGCGATCGGTCGTCTTCATCCACGGCGGAGCAGACCACGGCGACGCGAGAATTTTGATCGAAGGATCGACCTTCAATATCTCCTGCAACACAGGAATGACCGTGGTTGCATCGGGGCCGAAGTTGAACTTTTCAATCTTCGGGTCAGTCTCGCCCGGAGGAAGATCGTCGTAGGAAAAGGCGTGGTCATTCATGTCCGATGAGCCGATGCTCACCCGCAGATAACTGACGCCGATACTCTGCCCGTCGGTCGAAAACAGTTCATGGATGAGCGCCGCGCGCTTCTCCGGGCTCATCTTCATCATCAGCTCGGCGCTGCCGCCGGTCAGCGCGAACCCAAAACCGTCGATGGTCTGATAGGTCTGCTTCTCATCGACATCGATCACCGGCCCTGTCGCGGCAGTCTTCGTCAACTCCGGATGCGTCGGCTGCAACTCGAGCAGCGCCGACTTATCCGGCGTCGTCAGCCATTCCGAAACATCTTTCTGAGCAAAAAGTGAAGCCGGCGCTACCGTAAGCGCGGCCAGTAACAACGACGTTGCTGCTCTGTGAGTCATATCTCCCCCTGATCCATCGTCTGTTCGTCTGTCGTTCGTGGTGCGAAGAAGGCGTGCCGCCCTTAGGGCAGGACGGTAAAGGTTGCGTGGTCCTTTGCTGTGGAGTCGGTCCCCACCCATAAGTCAAACGTTCCCGGTTCAATCGACCACCGGTGCGTCGCCTGGCTCCAGAAGCCGAGGTCCTTCGTGTTGAGCGTGAGCGTCACCGTGCGTTGCTCGCCGGGCCTGAAGCTGACGCGCTCGAAGCCCTTCAGCTCGCGCACCGGGCGCGATGCCGAGCCTGACCGCTGATGCGTATAAAGCTGCACCACCTCGTCGCCCGCAACCGAACCTGTGTTCTCCACATCGACCGACACGGTCAGCGAGCTGCCTGTCTTCACGGTCGGCACACTCACCCTCAGGTTGCTCAACCGGAAGCTCGTATAGCTCAGCCCATAGCCGAAGGGATAGAGCGGCGCGCTCGACCCGTCCCAGTACATCGCATCGCGGCCGTTCGGAATCTGCGTCAGGTTGTGCGCGTAAAAGATTGGCACCTGCCCCACGCTGCGCGGCCACGTCACCGGCAGCTTGCCGCCGGGGTTCGCATCGCCCGCCAGCAGCGCGGCGACTGCGTTGCCGCCCTCCGTCCCCGGATACCACGCATCCAGAATCGCCGGCACATGCATCGAGGCCCATGTAATGTTCAGAGGCCGCGCATTCAAAAGTACCAGCACAATCGGCTTGCCCGTAGCCACGGCGGCTTCCAGCAACTGCTCCTGCTTGCCGGGCAGCGTCAGCGACAGCCGAGACGCGCGCTCGCCGCTCATGTTCTGCGCCTCGCCCAGCACCAGTACCGAGACATCCGCCTGCTTCACCAGGTCAATCGCGTGATTGAACTCCGCTTCGCGCTCGGCGTCGGTCTTCAACTCAGGATCGGGACTGGGGAATTGCGAGTCGAAGATCGACGGCTGCCCGCGCTCGATCTCGACGCCTTTCGTCGAAGTGATCGTTGCCGTCGAGCCGAAGTGGTTGCGAATCCCCTGAAGCACCGTCACGGTAGCCGATGTATTTCCTGCCAGGCTCCACGAGCCCATCGTGTCCGGCTTCGAGTCGGCCATCGGCCCAATCACGGCAATCGACTTCACCGACTTCGCCAGCGGCAGCAGATTGCCTTCGTTGCGCAAGAGCACCGCCGTCCGTTCTGCTGCTAACTTCGCAGCCTCATGCTGCGCCGTCGAACCTTCCTCCTCGTTCACCCGCGCCAGGTCGGCATACGGATGCTGGAACAGCCCCAGCCTGTACTTCACCATCAGGATCCGCCGCACCGCCTCGTCAATCGTGGACTCCTTCACCAGCCCCTTCTTCACCGCATCGGCCAGATGGTCGCGCATCACGTGGCTGGTCATCTCCATATCGACGCCCGCGTTGGCTGCGCGCACCGCGGCGTCCTCAGGTCCGGAAGCAAAGCCGTGTGTGGTCAGGTTCAGCACCGAGTCCCAGTCGCTCACCACAAAGCCGTCGAACTTCCACTTATCGCGCAGCACATCGCGCAGCAAAAACGTGTTGCCCGTGGCCGGAACGCCGTTCAGGTCCATGTACGCCGACATCACCGACCCCGCGCCCGCCTCGACCGCCGCGTGGAACGGCGGCAGATATACATTCCACAACTGCTCGTCCGAGATGTCCGCCGAATCGTAGTCGCGTCCGCCCTCGGCCGCGCCATAACCGGCAAAGTGCTTCACGCAGGCCAGAATGTGGTCAGGGCTGCCAATCGTCGCGCCCTGAAAGCCGCGCACCTGCGCCTCCGCCATGCGCGAGCCCAGATACGGGTCCTCCCCCGCGCCTTCGAGTATCCGCCCCCAGCGCGGATCGCGCGCAATGTCTACCATCGGCGCAAAGGTCCAGTTGATGCCTGTGGCGCTGGCCTCGCGCGCGGCCATGCTCTGCGCATGCTCCGCCTCAGCCGGGTCCCACGAAGCGGCCAGTGCCAGTGGAATGGGATAGATGGTGCGGAATCCATGAATGACATCGAAGCCGAAGATCAGCGGAATGTGGTGCGGCCCGCGTTCAACGGCCAGGTGCTGCAGCCGGTTGATCTCCTTCGCATCGGTGATGAACAGGAAGGAGCCGACCTGTCCCTTGAGAATCCGTTCGTCCGGCGATACGTCCTGCGGCTGGTTCAGCGCGATCTGGCTCATCTGGCCCAGCTTTTCCTCAAGCGTCATCTGGCCCAGCAGGTGGTCCGCAAATCGCTCCGCCTTTGCGCCTTGAGGCGTGCTCTCATACGCAGGGTTTCCCGCCGCCAGCGATGCCGGGACAGGGCCGCTTACAAGCGAAAGCGCCAGGCCGCAGGCGGCCAGCGGAAGGGTCAGTGAGCGCAAGGTGAAACGAGACTGCATCGAAAACTCCATCAGAAAATCAGTTTTGCCGGTCAGCGTGCGCAGGCAGAACGCCGGGACGCCATTCAGGGGCTGCCCGGGAGTTTCATGTGCCTTTGCCGCGCACCAAGTGTAGACAAACGTTTGTCTTTTGTCCATCGGGAATCTGCCCGGCCGGGGTTTTCGTGAAAAATTCCAGCGCCGCTCAAAACTTTCCCGGATCCCCAGCCAGTTATTGGTACTCTTGATAGGGATTCTTCTGTTGGCTTTGGAAGCCGATTTCAGCAATGCCGAAAGCGACCCCGCCATCTCCACATTCCGGACGCCACGCCAACCTCAAGATGCTGGCCGAGTACCTGGGCCTCAGCCCATCGACTATCTCGTTTGTTCTCAACGAGACCCCCGGCCGCTCCATCCCGGAGTCCACCCGCGCCCGCGTCAAAGCCGCCGCGGCCAAATTCAACTATCAGCCCAGCATGATTGCCCGCACGCTTCAGGGCAAGCGCATGAGGACCATCGGTGTCCTGCTCCCTGTATTGGGCGAAGGCTATCACTCGCAGGTGCTCTCCGGCGTGGGCGACCTGCTCATGCGGGAAGACTACTTCTACTTCACGATCCACCACCGTCATAAGAGAGAGCTGATCGCGGCTTATCCGGACCTGCTCCGCACGCGCGGCGTCGATGGCATCCTCGCCATCGACACCCACCTCTACGCCCCGCTCCCGCTGCCCGCCGTGCTCGTCGCCGGCCACACCGAACTGCCCGGCATCACCAACGTCGTGCTCGACCACCGCAAGGCCGCGCACCTCGCCCTCCACCACCTGTACGAACTCGGCCACCGCAAGATCGCCTTCATTCAGGGCCAGCCCTTCAGCTCCGACTCCGACGTCCGCTGGACCGCGACCCTCGAAGCCGCCCGCGAACTTGGCATCGAGATACACGAAGACCTCACCGTCCATCTCTCCATCGACTCGACATCGCCTGAGATCAGCTACCCCGGCATCCGCAAGCTCATCCAGAGCCGCCGCCCCTTCACCGCCGTCTGCTGCTTCAACGACGTCTCCGCCATGGGCAGCATCCGCGCCCTGCACGAGGCCGGCCTGCACGTGCCCCGCGATGTGTCCATTCTCGGCTTCGACGACATTCAATCGGCGGCCTATCAGGTGCCCAGCCTCTCCACCATTCGTCAGCCGTTGCGCAAGATGGGCAGCACCGCTGCCGAGATGCTGCTGAAGAAGTTGGCCGGTGAATGCACCCCGGACCTGGTTCAGGTCGAGCCGGAACTGGTCGTCCGCGAGTCCACCGCCTTGCCTCGCGGAACGCATAAGGCTACGAAAAAGTAGATCGAGCGGGTATTACTCTTCGTCCAGCAGCTCGATGCCGTATCGTCGGCTCACTTCAGTCAGCAGCTTCATGTCGGGCTGCGCGGGTTTGGTCGGATGGGTGCTCGCGGTAGGCATTCCCAGTTCCAGAAAGTAGCCCTCCATCGATCCGGGCGCAATCGTCGTTTGAAAACTCGATGCGGACTTGGAGACATTCCGCATACCGTGAGGAACGTTCGGCGGGATGTGGACCATGTCGCCGGCCGCAGCCCGAAAGACACTGGTCTTGCCGTCGCGGACAGCATGAAACTCAAACTCCCCGTCGAGCACCTGAAAGGTCTCCGGCGCGGCATGAACGTGCATGTGGAGCTTCGCGCGGCCGGGCGGCACAACAACCTCCAGCACCGCATACGTGCCGTCGGTCTCGACGCTGCGGACTTGAAACGTGACGAGCGATCCGAACACATCCAGCGTCAGATTGCCTTCTGGGGTGGCCGGATTGTGCTCAGGTTGGCCAGGGGAGGTAGGCGGCATCCAAGGTGTCCCTTCGTGCGAAGCGCAAGTGCCTCTATAAGAGTGTGGTACGGATATGCTGAGTTGTCCAGCAGCCCTTGCTGACGGTGCGGGTACGCCGAAAAGTGTGATAGCTTCAGCGGCAGGAGATCTGCGGAATGTCATACAGCGAGAGTTACCAGTGCGATGTCTGCGGCGACCAGAAGGGCGAAGAAGGAGACTGGTGGCTCGCCTGGGTGGACTGCTTCGAGGGCGCGCGGCCCGAGGACAACCAGCCGCTCATCAAGCTGACCCGCTGGCAGGCCCGGCAGGCCCACACCTCCGGCGTCAAACACCTCTGTGGTGCGCGCTGCGCCGGAACCCTGCTCGACCGCTGGATGACCGAACAGCACGCCGACCCGGACGCCCACTGCGAAACGAAGTAAAGGCAGGAAATAGGGAATAGGGAATAGGGCGTAGGGAATAGGGCGTAGGGAATAGGGATCAGGACATCTCCCCCTCCACATTCCCATTCCGCAGCGCAGCGGAGGAATCTGCTTTCCCCAACCAGTCACGAACGCCCGGGTGCCCCATCCATCGCGCTTTTTGCGATGGGTGGGAAGGTACACACTCGACCCATCCGTCTTTGCTGTTGTTGTTCTTATGCGAAACCCATTCGCTACTTCTGCGAACCGGACGCAGGCTGCGTGCCGGAGTCATCCGGTTTCTTGCTGTCCGTAATGTCCTGGCCGTTGTAAATGATGCGCGCACTGGTATGGAACTGCTTGTAGTCCGTGTACTTGACGGTCGAGCGCAGGTGAACGTCCCCGCCGCCTTCCATCCCGAAGTGCAACACACCCTCGGCTTTAGTGTAGATGGGGAACCAGTACTTGCCGTCCACCTGCCCGTAGTAGGTGGTGAAGGGCGGCGAGAGGTCTTCGTGGCCCCGGCGCAGGTCGTCGGGCACGTTCTTGCCGTTGACCAGCACGATCATCAGGTCCTGCTGGTCCACCCAGACACGGCCCTGGAAGTATCGCTTGTTCTTCTCGATAACCTTGGGCTTGGCGTCGAAGACGTAGGTGTTCAGCTCATCGACATGCTGGCGGCCCACGTAAGTAATGTCATACTCAGGCAGGTCCGCGGTGGTCAGGATGAAGGGCAGCCGGTGTTCGATGTCGCGGAAGTCAGAGGGCGACATCATCACGCGCTGGAGCGTGTTTTGCGGCGCGAAGACGACGTGCTCGGTCTGCTTGCCGTCCGAGCCGAAGACGATGTCCGTCACCTCCTGGTACTCGCCATCCACCTTATTGGTATCGTCGTCGATGGTGTCCACCTTCACCGACCGGCGCCAGGTATAGTTGCGGCGGGCCGCGTCGAAGATGGTCTCTTGCGCGGCGAACTTGTCGATAATCTGCTGCGGAGTCATGCCGGTCGGCAGCGTTGGATCGATGGGGCCGAAACCTTCCTGTCCCTCGGCGTATGGATTTGCGACAGTCGTGAGCGCCAGAAGCAGGCACGCCGATAGCAGGAGGAAGCCGGCAAAGCCGGTCGCGGTTGAGGCCCGGCGAGTGGAGAAGATTTTCATTGCATCGAACTCCGTAGGGGCGCGGTAAGCGCACAAGCCCGCCGCCGCATCCTACCTAAGAATAGACGCGAATTGTGGAGGTTTGGTGATGTGGGCTGGATTGTCTCTGGCGGCCCGTCTGGCTGCCGGGCTGGCGGCGCGGCACTGGGTATGGCTGGCGACGGCGCTGAGTATGACGAGTTGGGTCTGGCTGCTCAGGCGCGAGTCGCGGATGCGCGAGGCCGAGCGGCGGCATGTCCTGAAGTCCCGGGAAGAGCTGGAGGCCTACACACAACTGGATACGCGGGTCCCCGGCGATGGAGGCATCCACGAGTTGGCCCGGCACGTGAGCTGGATCATTGCCGAAAAGAGCGCGTTTCCTCGCGCCGCCATGCTGGTCCGCGATTTCGGCGGAAAGCTGACGGTTGCGGGCAGCCGGGGCCTCGATGATCAGACGATTGAGGCGCTTGGCGCATGGTGCGGGGCCGTCATGGAGGCCGAGCGTGCAGGCGCCGCCAACGCCCGACGGGGCGACGGCGGCCTGGGCACACGGCTCACGCTTAAGAGCTTTGCGGTCGTCCTGGGCAAGGAACAGACAGGCGTGGGCGTCGGGCGGGCGGTCATCACTCCGCTGTGGACCTCGACCGGGAGGATGCTGGGGGCACTGGTGGTCTGTGCAGACGGGCTGATGACCGTCCGGCGGAGCATGGTGGCCGAGGCGCTGGCGGGCATCGAGGCGCTGGCGGCCAAGGTGGGCCGCTCGATGGAGAACGCGGCACTGGCCGAGCGGCTGCTGAAGGCAGAAAAACTGGCCGGGCTGGGCCTGCTGGCAGGCGGCGTGGCCCATGCGCTCTCGAATCCGCTGACGGCGGTGTTGGGCTTCGCGGAGCTGATCGCTCACACGACGACCGAGCCCCGGGTCCACGAGGACGCCGAGACCATCGCACGCGAGGCCCGGCGGATGCGCGAGACGGTCGCCAGTCTGGCAAACTACTGCCAGCCCGCGGCGGAGTGCGGCGAGATGGTCGAGGTCGCCGCGCTGGTGCGCGAGCTGACCTCCGAGTGCGCGGGCACGCTCGAAACGCGCGGCATCCGGCTCGTGCTGGAAGCCGGCGAGCGTGTGCCTGTGGTGCGCGGAAACCGCGAGCGGCTCAGGCAGGTGATGGAGCATCTGCTGAACAACGCAGCCGAGGCCGTGGGCACCGCGCGCGAGATGGGCGTTGCCGCTCCGCTCGAGGGCGACGGCGAGGCGCACGCGATTCGCGTCACGGTCAGCCACGACGACCGGGTGCTGCACCTGATCGTCAGCGACACCGGCCCGGGCTTCCGCGAGCCGGAGCGCGTCTTCGACCCGTTCTACGCAGGTGCCGAGCCGGGCGACGGCCCCGGCATTGGACTTAGCATGTGCCACGGCATCGTGCGCGAGCATGGCGGCGAGATCAGCGCCTTCAATCTACAGCCGCACGGAGCGGCCGTGATGGTCGAGCTGCCGGTCGAACGCGCGGCTGGCGTGACGCGAGAGGTGGCATAAGGCAGGGATCAGGGAATAGGGATCAGGAAAAGAAGGTTGTCCTCCTTCGCAGCAGGCGGAGGATCTGCTTCTGCTCTCGCAGATCGTAAAAACAGGTCCCACTCCGAGGAAGACCACCACAGACGTGCTCCTGAATCTTTCCCTGATCCCTATTCCACCCTTGTCAAGGCATCCGGGCCTCCATCTCCACTCCAAACCGCACATAAGAAGCCACATCCTCCTCTCACAGGGTTGGCGGGCCAGTTCTGCTCCGTTTGCTACCATAGAAGTAGCAGGTAAATCGCAGGAGCCCGGTGAATCCCACCGGGTTTCTCATTTAGAGCAAATTGCGTATCGCTGTGCAGTAGCCTTTCCAAGGGCCAAAGGCCCGACAACATACCAGCTTGGGCCGGAGGCCTAGGTTCATGATGGCAGAACATGAAAGGGCTGAAAGCCCGACACATAATTCTCGCCGCATACCATCGAAATCTGCTTTAGAATGAATACTTTACTAGAAACACCCTTTAGAATGAATACTTTGACGGAAGTCAAAAGGGTGGTCCAGACCTAAGTCCAATGTTTGAAGGACTTTAGACATTAAGTAGGGGAGGGGGTACACCACCAGAACCCTCGAAGACGATTCATCAGAGAGTGAGAGATGCCATCCTCCAGTCCAAAGAAACGCGAACCGCTCGGCGAGGCCGCCCTGTTCGAGTACGCCGTGGCCGCCCTGGCCCGGAAGATGCGCACCGTCCGCGACCTGAGACGCCTGATGAAGTCCCGCGCCGAGGAAGGCGAGCGCGGCGAGCAGGCGATGGACCGCGTCGTCGCCCGGCTCAAAGAGCTGAAGTACCTCAGCGACACCCGCTTCGCCGCCGACTACACGCGGATGCGCAAGGACAATGAGAAGTTCGGCCGCCGCCGCGTCCAGCAAGACCTGATGCAGAAAGGCGTCCACCGCGACCTGATTGCAAAGACGCTGGAGACGCTCTACGAAGACGTCGATGAAGCGGCGCTGGCCCGCGAATATATCGCCCGCAAGCGCCTTCACAAGCCGGAGGGCGAGAACGCCCAGAAAGAAACCGCCCGCGTCACGGGACGCCTTCTCCGCGCAGGCTTCTCCGCGGGCACCATCTATAAAGTCCTGCGCGAGTGGAACATCGAGATAGACGAACTGGAAGTCGAAGAACAGGAATCAGGGACCCGAGACTAACGAGGGTGCTGAAAAAGTCTGTCTTGCCTAAGGGCACGGCTTCACAGGCTGCGAAGACTCGATCGATGTGCTTTTCGGTGGGAGCGCAGGGCTTTAGCCCCGCGAAAAATCCAGCAAATTCAAGGGGCTTCAGCATCCTTATAGGGACCAGCGACTAAGGCCTGGAACAGAGCCGCCCCTCGCTAAACTGCACGCAGAATGCGGCCGGGCAGGTAGAAGAGGGCGGAGACCAGCGCGAGCACGCCGCCGACCGCGATGCCCACCACGCGGAAGGGCAACAGCACCAGCCAGATGAGCGGGTAGAGCAGCAGGACGGCCAGCGCGAGGGGCCAGCAGAAGACGAGCAGCAGGCAGAAGAGCAGAAGCTTGAGCATCGGGTTCCTTTCCGAAGAAGAGTACGCGGCCGCGGCTGAAAAGTTCCTGAGCCGGTGGGATGATGGTGGAGTGCGAGCGGGCGATGTCGAGCGGGTGGTTGCGGTGGACTGGTCGGGCGACAAAGGCCCGGGGCAGAAAAGAAAACTGTGGGCGGCGGTGTGGACTGCGGCAACGGAGGAAGTTCGGCTGGAGAATGGCAGGACGCGCAACGAACTGAGAGACTGGCTGGTGGAACTCGCGCAGGAGACCCCGCGAATGATTGTTGGGGTGGATTTTTGCTTCAGCTACCCGGCGTGGTTTGTCAGAGAGCATGGGGCGAGGACCGCGCCGGAGTTCTGGGACATCGTCGTGGAACGGGGTGAGGATTGGCTGGGAATGGAATGCGCGGATGCCCGCTTTTGGGGTAGAGCAGGCAAGTTGAGAGATGGGAAAAAGCCGGAGGAGTTTGCGGGGGAACATGCGCACAGGATGTTGCGTCGGGCCGACGAGGACTGCAAGGTGCAATCCAAAATACTGGACCCGGAGCAGGCTGCGAAGGTAAGGGGCATTGCGCCGAAGTCGCCCTTTCAGATTGGCGGCGCTGGCGCCGTGGGCACGGGAACGCTGCGCGGAATCCCCGTTCTGCAACAACTGAGCCGTAGCGGCTTTGCGGTATGGCCGTTTGAAGTACCGCGAATGCCGCTCATTGTAGAGATCTATCCTCGGCTGCTGACCGGAGAGGTGAAGAAGAGCAATGACGCGGCGAAGAGTGAATATCTGGCACTGAAGACAGAGCGCAACGAAGCGTATCGGAAGCTGAGCAAAGAGGTGATTCAAAAGGCGCGCCGAAGTGAAGATGCGTTCGATGCTCTGGTATCTGTGATGGCTATGGTAGAGAGGCGGGAGAGCTTTCTGAGTCTGGAACAGGCGAGCGACGCCATCACTTTGCTGGAGGGCGCGGTTTGGGGAGCAGGCAGGTGAGGAACGGCTCAGAGCTCAGAGAATAGCGCCTTTATCTCGCGGGAATTCAGATGGAAGGGATTGATGAAACGCAGGCCACCGAGCGTTCTCCCGTCCTGAAAATCTTCCGTCAGAAGCGTGTCGCATCCGGCGCGGCGTGCCGTGGCCCAGAGAAGAGCATCCCGGAAAGAAAGCTGATGATTTTGCTGTGCTTGTATGGCTTCAAACAGGTCTTCGGTGTTTGGCGGAACGATGGTGAAGGACTTACGGTGGACGTTCAGGGTCTCGATGATCTTCGAGGCGGGAACCATCCGCTTTCGTGTTGCGACAGCGCAGAACTCGTCCAAGGACTGGAGCATCAAGGGCTGACGGGCAGCGGCGGCATGAACGAGGAGCTTGCCGGCCAACTGGTGCTTGTCATTTACGCTGCTATCGATGGCGTAGATGAGAACGTTCGTGTCGATGGTGAGCTTACCGGCCGCGGTCATAAAGCTCATCGCGGTTGACGCGGACGCCTCCCAGGTCAAGACCCTTCTTCAGGAAGGCCGCCAGTTCGCTGACGGCGGCTTCATGCTTAAGATCGCGGGGACCTCTCTCGGTGAAGGGGACGATGCGGGCAACGGGTTTGCCCCGCCGGACGAGCACCAGGCTTTCACCGGACTCGACTTCAGCGATACATGAGGAAAAGTTCTGATTGGCTTCGCGTAAAGAAACCCGGCGCATGGTGAATGCCTCCGGAACATATTGTACTACGTAGTACATCGAAGTGGAGGTTGCCTTCGCTGGTAAACTGAAGCCCTATGGTCAATCGTTCAGGCAGCCAGATTCGAGAAGATTTTCTGCGGTTTTTTGAGGGCAAAGGGCACCGGAGGGTGCACTCTTCGTCGCTGGTGCCGGCGAACGATCCTACGCTGCTGTTTACCAACGCGGGGATGAACCAGTTCAAGGATGTCTTTCTAGGCGCGGAGAAACGCGACTACTCGCGCGCGGCAACTTCGCAAAAATGCGTGCGCGCGGGCGGCAAGCATAACGATCTGGAGAACGTCGGCTTCACGCGGCGTCACCACACCTTCTTCGAGATGCTGGGGAATTTTTCCTTTGGCGACTACTTTAAGAAGGATGCGATTGCGTATGCGTGGGACCTGCTGACTTCGCCGGAGTGGTTTGGCATCGACACGAAGAAGATGTACGTGACCATCTTCGAGGGCGACGCGAAGGTGCCGCGCGATGCAGAGGCTTACCAGTTCTGGCTCGACGTGGGCGTGCCGAAGGAGCGCATCTTCGAGATGGGCGCCAAGGATAATTTCTGGGCGATGGGCGACACGGGGCCTTGCGGGCCTTGCTCGGAGATTTACTACGATCTCGGCGTCGAGGCTGGCGACGATCCTTTGGTCGATAAGCCGTTCGGCGAAGATGACGCGCGGTATGTCGAGATTTGGAACCTGGTCTTCATGCAGTTCGACCGCAGCTCGGACGGAGTTTTGACGCTGCTGCCGAAGCCTTCGATCGATACGGGCATGGGATTGGAGCGGATTGCGTGTGTGCTGCAAGGGGTGCTCTCGAACTTCGAAACGGATTTGTTTACGCCGCTCATCAAGCGTGCGGAAGAGTTGACCGGGCACAAGGTTGAGCCGGAGCACGAAGTAGACGAACGCTCGCGCGCAAGTCTGCGCATCATCGCGGACCACTCGCGCGCAGCTACGTTCCTCATCTCCGACGGCGTGCTGCCCGCGAACGAAGGCCGCGGCTATGTGCTCAGGAAGATCATGCGGCGCGGGATTCGGCACGGACGGCTGCTGGGGCAGGAGAAGCCGTTCATGCACGAGATGGTCTACGCCGTGCGCGATGAGATGCAGGCCGCCTATCCAGAACTGAAGGAGACCGCCGAGCGCGTTGCGAAGGTCGTGTTGGCGGAGGAGCAGCAGTTTGCGCGGACGTTGGAGCTTGGGCTGCGGCAGATGAATGACGAGACGCTGCGCTCGGGCGTGAAGGCGTTTCATCTGTATGAGACATTCGGCATGCCACTGGACTTTATGGTGGATGCAGCACGTGATGCTGGCATTGCCTTTGACATGGTCGGATTTGAAAAGGCCAAGGAGGAGGAGCAGGCGCGGGCGCGGGCGAGTTGGAAGGGTGGGTCGCAGAAGACGGCGGCTCCGGTTTATCGGGAGTTGCCTAAGACGGAGTTTGAAGGGTACTCGGCGCTGCGGGTGGATGGGGCGCGGGTGCTGGCTCTGGTTAAGGACGGGGTTGGGGTGCCGGAGTTGAAGACGGGTGAAGCGGGCGAAGTGGTGCTCGATGCGACCAGCTTCTATGCGGACTCGGGCGGTCAGGTTGGCGACATTGGCTGGTTGTACTCAGGCGACCACAACTCGGTGGTGGCTGAGGTGCGCGGGGCGACCAAGCCCGTGCAGGGCGTGTTTGCGCATAAGGTGGTGGCGCGGCAGGCGATTGCTGTGGGCGATACGGTCGATACGATGGTCGATGCGGTGAACCGGCGGGCGACCGAGCGGAACCATACGGGGACGCATCTGCTCCATGCGGCGCTGAGGCAGGTGCTGGGGACGCATGTGAAGCAGGCTGGTTCGTTGAACGATGCTTCGCGGCTGAGATTCGACTTCTCGCACTTTGCCGGAGTGGCCGACGAAGAGTTGCAGGATGTTGAAGACATTGTGAACCGCGAGGTGCTGGGCAACACGAAGGTCGAGACGCTGGTCGATGTGCCGATTGATGTGGCCGTCAACGAGCTTGGCGCGATGGCGCTGTTTGGCGAGAAATACGGCGACCGCGTGCGCGTGGTGAAGATTGGCGATTTTTCGACGGAGCTTTGCGGCGGCACGCATACGGCTGCCACCGGCGAGATTGGCGTGCTGAAGCTGGTGGGGGAGAGCTCGGTTTCGAGCGGCGTGCGGCGCGTCGAGGCGGTTTCGGGCACGGGTGCTCTCAACGAGTTCCGGCGTGGGTTCGATGTTGCGCGCGTGGTCGGGCAGGTGGTTGGTGCCTCCGATGCTGCTCCTGCGGATGCGCTGCGGCATAAGCTCGCGGCGCAGGACGAGGAGATGAAGAAGCTGCGGCGCGAGCTGGACGCGGTGCGGATGAAGGCTGCTGCCTCGTCGGTTGCTGATGCGGCTTCGTCCGCTGTCGAGGTGAAGGGCGTGAAGGTGCTGGCACAGCGCGTCGATGGAGTCGAGAAGGCGCAGATGCGGGAGCTGGTGGATCAGCTTCGCGGCAAGCTCGGCTCGGGCGTGGTGGTGCTCGGCTCGGCCGCGGATGGAAAGGTGTCGCTGATTGTTGGCGTGACGAAAGACCTGACTGGCCGCGTGCAGGCGGGCAAGGTCGTCGGGCAGATCGCTGCGCTGGTGGGCGGCAAAGGCGGCGGACGGCCTGATCTGGCTGAAGCAGGTGGGAGCGATGTGGGCGCGCTCGATGGGGCGCTGGCGAAGGCGGCTGCGGTGGTGGAGGGGCTGGTCTGATCGACGCGGTCCTACGCGGTTTTTAACCGGCAGGAGGAGCAATGGAGACACGAAGGATCGGCAATCTGGAGGTTTCGGCCCTCGGGTTCGGCTGCATGGGGTTGAGCTATGGCTACGGTCCGGCTACCGAAAAGCAGCAAGCGGTCGAAGTGATTCGGACCGCAGTCGAGCGCGGCGTGACATTCTTCGACACGGCGGAGGTTTATGGTCCGTTCACGAACGAGGAGCTTGTGGGCGAGGCGCTGGCTCCCTATCGCGACCAGGTCGTGATAGCGACGAAGTTTGGCTTTGACGTCACTCCGGACGGGCAGCGGCGCGGGCTCAACAGCCGGCCAGAGCACATCAGGCAGGTTGCTGAAGCGTGTCTCAAGCGCCTCAAGACCGAAGTCATCGATCTCTTCTACCAGCACCGCGTCGATCCTGAGGTGCCGATTGAGGATGTCGCGGGCGCGGTGAAGGGCTTGATTCAGGCCGGAAAGGTGAAGCACTTCGGCCTCTCCGAGGCAGGAGCCAACACTATTCGCCGGGCACACGCGGTCCAGCCGGTGGCCGCCGTCCAGAGCGAGTATTCGATATGGACGAGAGACCCTGAACCGGAGGTGCTTCCAACCTGCGAGGAACTGGGGATTGGTTTTGTTCCCTGGAGCCCGCTTGGGCAAGGATTCCTGACGGGGAAGATTGATGCCTCGACAAAGTTCGACAGCACGGACTTCCGCGCGGTGTTTCCGCGGTTCACCGAAGAGGCCCGCAAGGCAAACCTGGCGGTGGTGGATCTGCTGAAGCAGATTGCCGGACGAAAGCGTGCTACTCCCGCACAGGTTGCGTTGGCGTGGCTACTTGCGCGAAAGCCGTGGATTGTTCCGATTCCGGGAACGACGAAGGTGCATCGTCTGGAGGAGAACGTCGGCTCGACCTCGGTGGAACTGACGCCGGAGGACCTTGAGGAGATCCATACGGCGGCGTCCAGGATTCCGATTCAGGGCGAGCGTCTTCCTGAATCGATCTTGCGCCTCTCTTATCGCTGAGGAGCAATCTCAACGATGAAGCTGGCCGAAGGCAGGAGCCCGGAAGGTTTCTGGATTGGGGGTATCGGGGAGTGTACCGGGGTTCTTTTCACACGCCTCGCTTGGGCGCGTCCTCTTAAACTTTGGAGTGTGGCTGAGCTGAGAAAGACAATTCGTACCTGGTGTGGATGTGGGGCCTGCGCGGCAGTTTTGTGCTGCGGCTTGATGGTGGGGAGCGTGTCGGCGGCGACCAGAACAGCGGCGCGGCGGCAGGTGGAGACGACGCTGTGGCAGCGGGCAGTGGCCGGGCGCGAGACGCTCGAAGCGATTCCTGATGGAAGCCGCACGCGGGCTGACTATTCGCGGGCGATGGATGGATTTCGCGCTGTGTATCACACGAATCCTGGAGACACGCACGCTCCCGACAGCGTGAGCGCGGTGGCGGAGCTGCTGGCCGAGCAGGGACGCGCGCTGCACGATGAGAAGTCGCTGAAGGACGCGGTGGGGCAGTATGAGTTTCTGAGGACGCAGTATCCGGGCAGCTCGCTGCGGGTGGCCGCGTTGCTGGCCGAGGCGCAGATCTACGAGAACGACCTGCACAACAAGGCCGCGGCGCGGGCGAAGTATGCGCTGTTTCTGAAGCAGTATCCCAGAAGCGAGATGGCCGAGGAGGCGCGAGCGGGGCTGGCGTCTTTGGAAGGCAGGGATCAGGGATCAGGGATCAGGGATCAGAAGGCTTCTGGAGGCACGATTGCCTCATCCCCTGCATCAGGATCTGCTCGCTCTTCTTTGGATGATCGTGCGCAGGCGAGTTCGTTTGCTCCGATGCCTACGACGGGTGTGGTGCGGCGTGGGCTGAAGGTCATGCCTGTGGGCAAACCCACGTCCGAAAATCCGGACGTGGGGCACCCAGCGAGTTCTTCCGATGTGCGGCAGGGGACGGCGAATCCTCCGGAGGATGTGACCGAGGCGGATGACGCGATGCCGGCGGCGATGACCCCGATGCACATTGCGAAGGCGAGCGCGCGGCGGCGTGGGCGGCTGGCGCTGGTGACAGGGATTCGGCACTGGTCAACGCCGAACTATACGCGAGTGGCAATCGACCTGGGCGACGATGTGACGTATGAAGCGGCGCGAGTACCGCATCCGGACCGCATCTATTTCGATCTGCATGACACTCGGCTGGCGCAGGCCCTGGCGGGCAAGAGCTTTACCGTGACCGATGACGGGTTTTTGAAGCGAATCCGCGCGGCGCAGTTCTCCGACGACGTGACGCGTGTGGTGTTGGATGTGAACGGCGTCTCGGAGTACTCGGCGTTTCTGCTGCCGAATCCGTATCGGTTGATTATTGACATCCACGGCGGGAAGGGAACGGGGATCAGGGACCAGGGACCAGGGGCCAGGGATCAGGGACCGGCGAATAACGTGGCAGCGGCTGCATCGTCTGCCGTGCCGAATACGGTTGCGGAGAAGACGCCGAGTTCGGTTGACGTTGCAGACCTAAGTGCTCAACCGGGAAAGGTCGAGGCGACGACGCGACCGACTTCGCAGCCTATCTCTGCTGTGGTCGAGCGAGCAGCCACCAGGGATCAGGGACCTGACGACGTTGCCCGCGTGAAGACGAAGTCCGGTCGCCGCGGGCGGCACGCGCGGGCTGAGGTTGCGGGCGTTCCGGCGCGGGCGGCGGCTCCTACGGCGGACGGGGAGACGTCGATGGTGCGCGCGCTGGGTCTGAAGATCGGGCGCATTGTGATTGACGCCGGGCATGGCGGGCACGACTCGGGCACGCTGGGCGTGGGCGGGATTGAAGAGAAGGACGTAGTGCTCGACGTGGCGCTCAGGCTGGGCAGGCTGCTGCACGACAGGCTGGGTGCGGAGATTATCTATACGCGGTCGGACGATACGTTTATTCCGCTGGAGACGCGGACGGCGATTGCGAACAAGGCGCAGGCGGACCTGTTCATCTCGATCCACGCGAACTCGTCGCCGGATGAGAGCGCGCGCGGGGTCGAGACGTATTACCTGAACTTTACGACGCAGCCGGATGCGCTGGAGGTGGCGGCCAGAGAGAACGCGGTGAGCGACCAGTCGATCCACCAGTTGAGCGACCTGGTGAAGAAGATCACGCTGAAGGACAAGATTGCGGAGTCGCGGGAGTTTGCCGGAGACGTGCAGGAGTGCCTGTACGACGGGTTGAAGAAAGGCAATTCCGGCTTGAAGAACCGCGGAGTGAAGAAGGCTCCGTTTGTGGTGCTGATTGGCGCGAACATGCCGTCGATTCTGGCGGAGATCTCGTTTGTCACCAATCCGAAGGACGCGCATGAGCTGGAAGAACCGGCGTACCGCGAGCGCGTGGCCGAGAGCCTCTACCGGGGCGTGGCGAAGTATGAAGCAGGACTGAGCAGCGCGAGATCGGCAACTTCTGTAGAGCGGGCAAGCACGAACTGACGCTCGCAGCCGAATAGCCTCAATCATTTCGCGGGATGAATCCAATTTGGCGCGAGCGGTGTCTTAATATACAGATAGCGGGCGGAAGTGTGCGCCTCGCGTGGACGTTCGCGGCTGGTGTAAGCTCAAGCGATAACACGCACTGAGAGTTCATGGGTGTTCGATTGAAAATCCGGAGAGTCGCGCGGGTGCTGGTGTGCCTGGCCGCGATGGTGTCTTCGGCACCGCTGCTTGCGGCGCAGGTAGCGACGCTGGTCGAGCCTCCGGCGCCGCTCTTGCCGGTGCAGTTCGGCAAGTGGGTGAAGGCGGATTCGAGCACGCAGGTGCAGACGGGTGCGGATGCTCCGCTGCTGACTGAGGATGGGTTGCAGCGCAGCGAACGCGGCGTGTATCACTCGACCGCGAACCCGGCCGAGACGGTGACGGTAACGGCTTATCAGCTTGTGGATGCGACGGGCGCTCATGCGACGTTCAGCTATTTTCTGCGTCCGGGACCGGGGTATCGTGGGCCGAAGATCGGCGACGAGACTGGCGACGGCTACCTGTTTCGCAGCGGAGTGACGGTGGTTTCGGCCGAGTCGAAGCTGGGCGCGGCGGCGACGGATGCGATGCTTCAGGATCTTTCAACGCGGCTGCCGAAGATTGGCGGGGCGAAGGGACTGGCCCCGCTGCTGCCGACGTTTCTGCCTATGAAGGCATTGAAGACCGAGACGGTGAAGTATGCGCTGGGGCCGGTGGGCTATCAGGCGATGGGCGGCATACTGCCGTCGGGCATCGTCGGCTTCGACAAGGCTGCCGAGGCGGTGCAGGCGAAGTACGATGGCGAAGGAACGCTCTCGCTCTTCATGTATCCGACGCCGCAGATTGCAGGCGACCACGGAAGGCTGATTGAAGCGGAGATGAGCCGCGAGGGCCATGCGGCCGGTACTGTGCGGCTACGGCGCGAGGGGCCGCTGTTGATGTTGACGACCGGGCCGTGGAGTCCTGCGGATGCGCAGAAGATGGTCGAAGGAATTCATCTGCACGAAGTCGTGAGCTGGAACAGGCCGCTGCCGATCGAGTTTCATACCGAGGTGCAGAAGACCTACAGCCTGTTGGCGAGCATTGCTGTCTTCTGCGGGCTGGGCGCGCTGGCGGCGATTGTGCTGGGACTCTTCTTCGGCGCGGGACGCGCGGCGATTCGGGTGATGCAGGGCAAGCCTGCGGCGACCGAGCCTGAGTTTCTGCGGATTGACCTGAGCGGAAGCTCCGCGAAACTGCAAACGGGGTCTGGCGGGGGAGAGCCTCGGGCGTGAAGCGGGGCTGCGCTGGACTGCACAGGGCATGGTGCAGCGGGTGGGCTAAGCGGCTGATTCGATAGTCTTTTAGGAGAGCATCGCGGCGCCTGAAGCGAACTAAAGGCGAATATCGAGGTTCGTGTTGGCGAATGGGTAACGTCTGTAACTAATTACTAAATAATGACTTATACATGGCGAGATTTGGCCTTGACACCGGTTTTGGCCAAACATAGTATTTCGCCAGAAAGTTCTGATGGCTTTGCCTCCGTTGGAACTATTCTCCCTAATGAAGAGGCCACCCTGTTGCCGGGTGGCCTCTTCTGTTTCTGAGGAGGCAGATCGGCTGTGATCGGCTCCCCTTACCGTGGGCGTAGGTGCTCGGGAAGCCAGATGAGGAGAGGTTTGGGCGAGTGCCGCTCAGATCGCTGTATTCGCGCACGACGGTACGAGCGGCTTGGCGAGGTAGGCATGTGAATGTAGACAACGCTCGATCGGCGGGTTGTGGTGATTGACGTCTCTTGTTCCGGGGGAAGGTGCGAGCCGGAGGATTTTGCGTGGTCGGAAATGTCCGCTAGAATAGACGAGGCAGGCCGATGTAGCTCAGTTGGTAGAGCAACTGATTCGTAATCAGTAGGTCAGCGGTTCAACTCCGCTCATCGGCTCCATTCCCTTTTCGACAATTTGGTGCAGGGCGGAGCTTTCGGATCCTTGGGCAGCTTTTCGCGTGGGTGGGCGACAGCGGTTGCGAAAAAGTGCGTCGGGTGGCAAGAGGAGAAAGGCCCAGTCTCTAAAGCCCATTGGTCTTGCTGGATTTTTCGTGGGGCAGGGGCCCACGTTCATCCCCAGAAGCAACCGTAGAGACTTTTTCAGCACCCTCGACAGGATGGCGATGGCTGCTGCTTGCCTGTGGGCCGGCGAGAGCAGCGGTGGGTGTGCAGGGTAGAAATGCAGGGATCTCTCCGCTGTGGAGGCACAAGGCGCGGCCTTCGGATGAAGTTCTGGTGAGACCCCGCCTTAGCAACGATGAAACTGTCGCGAAGGTGGCATGCGGGCGGAATCGATGAGACAGGTGGGGGTGCGGTAGAGAGCGGTCGCGGCCGATTCGATTAGTGAAATGTGAATTTCATATATTTCTTGACACTGCTGTTTGAACGTGGCTAGGATAGTCCGCCATAAGGGAGTGGTAGCCGTCGTGTATTCCGAGACAGGCGGGCGAGTTTCTCCCTAAGTGTGGATAAGCGGGCAGCGGCCGACTGCGTTTTTGAAGTGGCGGCCAGCATGACCGGCGATTAAAAGGGCTGTGTTTCAGATGTACTTTTGGGGAGGTCTTATGTTTCGCAAAATGTTGGCGCTTGGGTTGTTTCTTGTGCTGCTGGGGGCCGCAGCGGCGAGCTATGGGCAGAATGCGACGGCAGAAGTCAATGGCACCGTGACCGACCCGCAGGGGGCGCTGGTTCCGGGTGCGATGATAGTTCTGACCAACCAGGACACGCACATCGCCGCAAAGACGACGAGCAACAGCGGCGGTACGTTCATCTTTATCAATGTGACGCCTGGCAACTATGTACTCAGCGTGTCGGCGAGCGGCTTTAAGACGGTCAACCTGGCGCAGTTTCAACTGTCGGTCAACCAGACGTTTGCGCAGAATGTGAAGCTGCAGGTGGGTTCGACCGGTGAGACGGTGGAAGTGAACGCGAATGCGGCGGAGCTGTTGCAGCGTTCGTCGTCGGAGCTGGGCACGGTGATTCAGGAAGATGTCGTGCAGGACATGCCGCTCAACGGTCGCAACTTTACCGAGCTGCTGACGCTGACGCCGGGAGCGACGCCGATTTCGACGGCGCAGGGATCGAGCGTGGGGACGCAGGACGCGGGGATTTCGGCAATTCCGGATTCGACGTTCTCGAAGCCTGCGCTGCATGGGCAGCAGAACCGCTCGACGCTGTACTACCTGGACGGAGTGACGAACACGGACCTGCGCGGGCCGGTCTATGGCGTGCTGCCGATGCTGGACGCGACCTCGCAATTCAAGGTGCAGGCGCACAACGAAAAGGTGGAGTTTGGCGGCGTGGTGGGCGGCGTGGTGAATATGGTGTCGAAGTCAGGCACGAACGCGATTCACGGCTCGGCGTTCGAGTTCTTGCGGAACAACTTCTTCGATGCGCGCGATCCGTTCAAGGACGCCTTCGATTCGGGCCCGGCTCCATTTCATCAGAACCAGTTCGGGGCGACGATTGGCGGGCCGATTATCAAGGACCGAACGTTCTTCTTTGGCAGCTACGAAGGATGGCGGTATAGCCAGCCGACCCAGACGTTTACCTACGTGCCTACTGCGGCGGAGCTGGGCGGCGACTTCACGGACACGATCGATAGCACGTATCTGATCTACAACCCGTATTCGACGGTTTCGGCAGGCGGTGGAAAGTACAAGCGTACGCCGTTCATGTGCGACGCGTCGGGCAATCCGATTGTGCCGAACTCGAACGGCACCCAGACGGGCGGGACGCCGTGCATGAAGGTGCCTCAGCAGCTCTTCAACCCGCTGACCTCGAAGCTGCTTGCCGCATTTGTTCGCGCTCCAAATTACAATAGCGGGGCCGCGGCTCAAGGCAGAAACTACGAGGAAGACCGTCCGCGTACGGACAATGCGAACGAGTTCCAGGTGAAGGTAGACCACAGGCTTTCTCCGAAGGACAACCTGTGGGTACGCTTTACCAACATGTATGTGCATGATCTTTCGCCGGTGACGGGAACGATTGAGTTTGCTCCCTCGGACTATCACGCATACGACTGGGGCGCAGGGTATGTGCGGGTGATTTCGTCGCACCTGATCTACGACGCGCAGGCGGGCATTCTGCTGAAGCCGTATGTCTTCAACAACAATACGGTGCCGGAGGGCTATAAGGCGGTCGAAAAGCTGGGAGTGACGGACGCGGCGCAGTGGGGCGGGCTGTATCTGCAGTTGGCCTCGCCATACTTCACCAATAGCATCGGCGTGTCCGGGAACGCGATCCGGAAGAACCCGACCTGGAGTGCCTCGACGAACCTGAGCATGCTCTTTGGCAAGCACAACACGAAGATCGGGATCCAGTTCACCAACGTGCAGCGCGTGCAGCAGAACACGACGCAGCAGTTCAGCTTCAGCGCGGCGCAGACGCAGAACCCGACTGTAGGCGCTTCGGGGAACATTCTGGCGTCGGTGTTGCTGGGCCTGCCCAGCAGCTTCGCGGGCAACCTGCCGAAGTACAGCGAGGTGGACTTCTCACTCCAGATGTGGTCGGGCTTCATTCAGGACGAGTGGAGGGTGTCGCCGAAGCTGACGCTGAACTACGGCGTGCGCTATGACTACCTGACGGTTCCGCAAGTGCTGGACGGGCGCATCAGCAGTTCACTGGATTTGAAGAAGCAGCTTTACATCATCGGGGAAAAGTCGATTCCGGATTGTGTGAACCTGCAGCAGAACCCATGCATTCCGGGGCCGTTGGGCTTTGCCGGTGTGTCGCACAACTCGAACATTGCCTTTGCCGGATTCAAGAAGTCGTTCCTGGCGCCGGCGGCCTCGCAGTTTGAGCCGCGCTTCGGTTTTGCGTATTCGCTGAGCGACAAGATGGTGCTGCGTGCGGGCTATGGCCTATTCTTCGACGCTCTGCCGGCGCGCAGCCAATATGCGCAGAACCAGCTTGAAGCGGCTTATTGGCCGTGGGCGAACGGTTTTAATGGCAATGCGAACGCGATCGGCGCGCCGGTGACGAGCATCAACGACATCGAGGGCCACTTCCCGACGCCGGTAACGCCATCGAGTCCGTGGGGCATCGGCGGGTATTACGACGATCCGCACTTCAAGCCTGCGTACTCGAACCAGTGGAATGTTGAAATCCAGCAGGAGTTCGGCAGATATACGGCCATGTCGGTTGCATATGTGGGTAGCTCGAACGGCAACAACGACTATACCGGATATGCGAATGCGGCTCCGTTTGCTTCGCCGACATCGGTGCCGCGCGCGACGGTGGACACCTACAGGGCGATTCCGTGGATGATCTCGAGCCTGCACTGGGGCGCTTCGACGGGCCGGTCGAACTACAACGCGCTGGAGACGCGGCTGATGCGTCAGGCGACGCGCGACCTGCGGATGATCCTTTCGTATACGTGGGGCAAGTCGCTCGACAATTCGAGCGGCTACTTTGCGGCGGAGAACGGCATCGGCGGCGGCTCGGCGGTGCAGAACTACTGGGACCCGCGCTCGAACCGCTCGGTCTCGTCGTATGATATTCCACACTTTGTTTCGCTCTCGACGCTGTACCAGTTGCCGCTGGGACACGGTAAGCAGTACCTGAACCACGGACCGCTGGCGTATCTGCTGGGCAACTGGCAATCGAATATGCTGTTGCAAGCACGTTCGGGCCAGCCGTTCAATCTGGGCGTGAACGGGGATGTGGCAAACATTTCAGGAAGCATGAACACGATCAGCGGCTATGCGCGGCCCAACCTGATCGGAAAGCCGATCCCGAGCCACCAGTCCACGGGGGAGTGGTTCGACCCGGCGGCGTTTTCGCTTCCTTCGGGGAGCTTCGGCAACTTCTCGCGCAACGTAATGAGGGGTGGTCGCGTGTGGTTTGCCGATGTCTCGATGTTCAAGCTCATCCCCGTCGGCGAGCGCTTCAAGATGCAGCTTCGGTTTGAGGGATTCAATGTGTTCAATGTGCAGAGCCTGGCGCCTCCGGGACAGGGCAATAAGAATGAGGTGCAGATTGGCGTGAAGGGCGCTGGGGCGATCTCGGCGGTGGCGATCAACCCGCGGCAGTTGCAGTTTGGGCTTCGCGTGACGTACTGAGCCTCGGTGAGCCAGGGGCAATGCCAAGAGCATGGTCCCTGGATTGTCCCTTCCTTGTCCCTCGAACAGTTCATGTGACATCTGCGCGGCTGCTTCAAGGGCGTTCTTAGAAATTCAGTGGGGCGACCGCAACTTCGTTCTCCGTATTGCGTCAGTGGAGATGTGCCGAACATGCGAATATGCCCATGCCTGCCACTTCTCTGGCTGATGCTTTCCACGGCTGCCCTGCCGCAGAACAATGCTCCCGCCGTCCCTCAGATCCGTGTCGAAAGCCAACTGGTGGTGCTGGATGCGGTGGTGACGGACCGTGTGGGGAAGACTGTCACGAATCTGGCGAAGGATGACTTCACTGTTTATGAAAACGGCGTGCTGCAGACGGTGCGCGACTTCAGCGCGCCAGCCGAACGGCGTGCCATTCCTGCCGCGCCGGTGAAGGACCGCAATGGTCACGACGACTGGGGCGCGTCGCCGCTGACGATGATTGTCGTTGATGAGATGGACACGCCGTTCGAGGAACTGGCCTATGCGCGCGACTGCGTGCGGAAGTATCTGCGGGCGCAGCCTGGCGAGTTGACGGAGCCGGCGCTGCTGTTGTGGCTGGATGATGCCGGGCTGCATCCGCTGACGGGCTTTACTCGCGATAGAGATTTGCTGTTGAATGCGCTGACGAAGCAGCCGGCGAGTTTGCCGGGCAAGCTGATGCGCGGCGCAGTGGCCGAGCAGGTGGCGGCGTCGTTTGCCGCGCTGCAACAGGCGTCACTGTTCAGCCGGGGCGAAGCTGGGCCGAAGCAGATTATCTGGGTGGGCCGCAGCTTTCCCAGTATTGATCCGGTCAATCTGGACGACTATCAACGCACGCTGCTGACGAAGGCGGTGCGGAGCACGGTGGATCGCTTGCTGGCTTCGCGGGTGACGCTGGACGTGATTGACCCGACTGTGACTGGCTCGGCCAGGGATGACGACGCAACGCAGGAAGTGGACATACTCCAGCCCGCTCCCGGGGCCACGGTGAAAGACCCCTTCGCCAGTACCTTCAATATGAACTTGTTTGTCTCCGAGACGGGCGGGAGGTACTTTCGCGGACTGAACGATCTTGACCGGCAGATTGGCGACAGCGAACGGCGTGGCAATGCCTACTACACGCTGACGTATGTGCCCAATCCGCCGATTCAGGATGGGTCGTACCGGAAGATCGAGATCCGGCTTCGGGAGCCGGGCCTCATCGCGCAAGCCAGGAAGGGTTACTACGCGCCGGGGGGCGGCCCTGTTCTGAAGGAAAAGCTGGCCGATTCGCTCGCAAAATCGGACCTGCGGTTCGATCTGTACGAAGCGAGCGTAACGGGGATGCAATACACCGGGCTTGGGCTCCAGGTGAAGAACTGCGCGCGCGAGCCGAACGGGCTGCGCGCCGACTGCACGGTCACGGTGGACACGGGCTCGCTGAGCTTCTCGCCCACAGCCGACGGGATACGCACGACGTTGATTGGGGTGGTCTCGTCGCTCAATGCGAAAGGGAGACTCATCAACGACACGATGGAGAAGATGACCATCGCCATACCGGAGAATGAGGCGAGCAGGGTCAATAGCGGATTCACGACGCTGAGGATGCACACCATTGTGCCGCCGGGGACGAAGGCGCTCCGCGTGGTGCTCAGGGACGAGAGCGGGCGCATCGGGACGGCGGACGTGGACCCTTCGGTGGTTCCGGGGCTGGCCATTACGCGCGAGGAGCTTCAGCGGGCGCGGCGGAGGTGATGCTGTCCGCAGTCCGACGAGCGCATCATCTCTATCTATATAGATAGCCTTCCAAATAAATGTGAATGGCTGTAACTTTACCTCCTTCGGAGCTTCTAACCTGACAACAGACCGCTGGCGACTGGCGGACTGAATCTCAGGAGGAAGTAGATGAAGAATTCACTCAAGGCAATGATGTTGAGCGCGGCGACTGCCGGGCTGCTTGGCGGCGGCGCTGTTACGCTGAACGCTGCTCCGCTGCACAGCACCTCGGTCTCGTCCAGCTCGTATCTGGGGCAGAGCACGTATGCCTCAAGCGCGAGCACCGACAAGCATTCTTGTAAAGGCAAGAATGATTGCGCGGGCAAGGGCGGCTGCAAGTCGAGCGACAACGGTTGCAAGGGCAAGAATAGCTGCAAGGGCAAAGGCGGCTGCGCAACGGACGGCTCGAAGATGCCGAAGAAGTAGAGGGCCCCGCTGGATGGAGATTCCTGCGGAGACGCCCTGGGCTTCTTCGCAGGAGAATCCGCGGATTGGCGCATGATGTTTGCGATGGGGATGGACGATGCCGGCGAACCGCTTCAATGGATATACAAACTATGGCGTTGGCATCGGGCTCAGGGTGCCGCACTACAGGCACGTTCTTGAGAAGAAGCCGGTGGTGGGCTGGTTCGAGATTATCTCGGAGAACTACATGGTGGACGGGGGGCGTCCGCTGGCGGTACTGGACAGCATTCTGGAACAGTACAAGGTGGTGCAGCACGGGGTTTCGATGTACTTCGGCTCGGCGGACAAGCTGAACCGCGAGCACCTGAAGCGGCTGAAGGCGCTGGTACGCAGGACGGGAACGCCGTGGCTCTCGGACCATCTGTGCTGGGGCAGCGTGGATGGGCGGTACACGCATGATCTGCTGCCGATGCCGTATACGTTCGAGGCGGCGAAGGTGACGGCGGAGAAGATTCGCCAGGTGCAGGACTTTGTTGAGGTGCCGGTGGTGGTCGAGAACGTGAGCAGCTATGCGGAGTTTCACGTCTCGGAGATGACGGAGTGGGAGTTTTTGAACGAGGTGGTCGAGCGCGCGGACTGCGGGATTCTGCTGGACGTGAACAACATTTATGTCTCGTCGCAGAACCATAGCTTCGACCCGAAGGTATACGTTGAGGCCGTGCCTGCGGAGCGCGTGGCGCAGATTCACATTGCCGGGCACTCGAAGTTTGAAAAATACATTCTGGATACGCATGACCATCCGGTGCTGGATCCGGTGTGGGGCTTGTATGCACAAGCGATTGAGCGATGCGGGCCGACGGCGACGCTGCTGGAGTGGGATGACAATATTCCTTCGTTTGACGAAGTACACGCCGAGGCCCTGAAGGCGAACCGGTATTTGCAGGCCGCGACGGCGGCTGCTGCATCGGAAGCGGAGTGTGCGCGATGAGCGGCGAGCTGGCGCAGTTGCAGCGCAGGATGGCCGCTGCGGTGATGCAGCCGCTGACGCGCGAGGAACAGATGCGGCGGCGCGACCGTGAGGGCCGCTCGAATGAGCGCGAGGCGGCGGAGTTCATCAAACCGAATGATCGGCTGACGTCGTTCGAGCGGCTGGAGATTTACAACCGGCAGTACTGGTTCCGGCTGTTTGCGAGCTTCGAGGAAGACTTTCCCGGTGTGCAGGCGATTGTCGGGAGGAAGCGATTCGAAGCGTTGATGCGGGCGTATCTGGAGGCGTGCCCTTCGACTTCGTTTTCGCTGCGTAATCTGGGATCGCGGCTGGTTGCGTGGCTTGGGCAGAATCCCGCGTATGCGAGGCCGCATGTGGAGGCGGCCTGCGAGATGGCGGCGCTCGAGTGGGCGCAGATCGAGGCCTTCGACGCAGCAGCCTGGACGCGGCTGACGCCGGAGATGCTGTTGGGCGTGGGCGAAGATTCGCGCATTGCGCTGCAACCATATCTGCGGCTGGTGCGTGCGCACTTTGCGGTAGACGATACGTTGATTGCCGTGCGCAGAGAGAACGGCAGCAGCAACAGTTCGAGCAACAACGCTTCTGCGGGGCACACGACGCGGCGCATTCGCGCAATCCGATCGCTGCCGCGCGGGGATGTGTTTCTGGCTGTGCATCGGCATGAGGATTCGGTGTATTACAAGCGGCTCGCGCGTGAAGACTTTCAGATGCTTTCGGCATTCGAGCAGGGCAAGACGTTGGGCGAGGCGCTCGATGCAGGCTTTGAGGGTAGCGCGATTTCGGAGCATGAGCGTCCGGCCTATGTGCAATCGGCTTTTGCGCACTGGATGGAGTTGGGGTGGTTTTGCGTGGAGCCTGCTGATGAAGAAGAGAGAGGGTGCGAGTAATGAGGATGCTGTGCAGGCTCTACCTGAAGTGTGCCAATCTGGCGTTGCGGCTCAAGTCGCCGTTTTTGCTGGCCATCCGGCTCTACTGGGGATGGCAGCTCGTCCAGAGTGGATGGGGCAAGCTGCACCATCTGGACCGGGTGACGGAGTTTTTTGCCAGCCTGAACCTTCCGGTGCCAGGCGTGACTGCTCACTTCGTCTCGGGGCTGGAGCTTGTGGGCGGAATCGCGCTGATTCTTGGGCTGGGCGCGCGGCTCTTTGGCCTGATGCTGACGGTGAATATGCTGGTTGCCTACTGGGCCGCCGACCGCGATGCGCTGACCGCCTTCTTCTCGGACCCTGGGAAGTTTTACAACGCCGATCCGTACACGTTTCTGTTTGCGGCGCTGATGGTGTTAATCTTTGGCGCGGGGTTGTTTTCTGTGGACGCGGTGCTGGAGTGGGGCTATCGCAAGCGTGTTGAGGAGCCATGACCGAAGTGACGGCAGTTCGTGACGAGGCTGCGATGATTGCCGCGATTCTGGCGGGCGACCAGCGGCAGTTTCATGAACTGATTCGCCCGTTTGAGCGCGGGGTCTACCGCATGGCGCTCTCGATGTTGCGCAATGAAGCCGAGGCCGAAGAGGTGGCGCAGGAGGCGTTTCTGCGCGCCTTCCGGAACCTGTCCAAATTTCGTGCCGACTCGAAGTTCAGCACATGGCTGATCAGCATCACGCTGAACGAGGCGAGGAGCCGGCTGCGGCGGCATAAGACGGTAAAGATGGAGTCGCTGGACGGTGCGGATGACGAGCAGGGGCACGTGACGCCTGCTCTTTTGCGTGACTGGCGCGAGATTCCGTCGGAGGCGCTGGAGCGCAGCGAGGTGCGGTCGATCCTGCGGCAGGCGATTGAAGATCTGCCGGAGATATACCGCGAGGTTTTTGTGCTGCGCGATGAGGAAGAGATGAGCGTGCAGGAGGTCGCCGACATGCTGGAGCTGAGCGTGAGCGCGGTGAAGGTGAGGCTGCACCGCGCGCGGTTGATGCTGCAGAAGCGGCTTGTGCCTGAACTGAGGAGCATGAACCTGACGAAAAGGGGGTGGCTCGCATGGTTTTAGAGTGCAAACATGTGTGGGACCATATCTCCGGTTTTCTGGACGGGACGCTGGAGCCTGAGGTGCTGGAGCAGGTGCGGAAGCATCTGGAGCATTGCGAGCTGTGCTCCGCAGTGATCGACTCGACGCGCAATATCCTTGTGCTGACGGCGGACGACCGCGTGTTTGAATTGCCGGTCAGCTTCAGCGAACGGCTCCATGCTCGGCTTGATGTGGAGATGGGGCTTAGTGACCGTGATGGATGATGTGGTGCGTGATCGCCTCGGTTGCGACGAGGGCCAGTGTTAGATACGCAAGTACGTACTGGATGCGTTCCGATCGCAGTTGCTTTGCGGTCGCGGGCGAGACGCGCCATTGCGAGGCAGGGCGCGCACGCAGAGAACGGACCCTCCAGAGAACATACAGATTGATGACGGAGCCGAGGACGGCGATGGTCAGCATCGGGATGCGGATCGCATTCTGGTGCCAGCCTGTGGCCGGTCCGTTGACGCCCACGGTCGCCGCTGCGAGCGCGCCGAGGCCGATGACAACACGGACTCCGCTGATGGCCATGACGGCAGTGCAGGCGCTTTGCAGCAGGATGAAGACGAGGCTGGTGAGGCTGACGAGCCATGTCTTGCCGGTGGGTTTCCGGGGCGTGGTCTCTTCCATGTGCCGATTTTAGAGGATGGGCGAGGGCTGGATGTGCTGATAGTGGGGGATTTGTGGCCCCTCTCCAGTTTTGAAAGTTAATTTTGAAAAAAGAAAAATAATCTTGACAAAACCTGATTTCGTTAATTATTGTCACAAATTGAATCGACGGGTCTCTCAACCAACCATTGGAAACGCAGGTGAAGGATTGATGTAGAAAACCTTTTCCCAACGTTTCCGGGCACTTGCATGTCGGGAGGGTGTGACCCGGAGAGCAGTGATTGCCGGACGTGCCGTGTGAGACCTTGCACGTCCGACGGTGCCTGGAGGGGCGACGACGATGATCAGGAAGTTTGTATCTGCAAGTGCGCTGGTGATGTTGATGTTCGGGATGAGCGTTTCGGCACGCGCCCAGTTTTCGAGCGGCTTGCAGGGGGCCGTGGAGGACCCGAGCGGCGCAGTGATTCCGGGGGCGGCGGTGGTCTTGACGAACACGGCCACGGGGGTTTCGGCAAAGACAGTGACGGGGCCTGCGGGAGAGTACCGCTTTGTGAGCATTGCTCCGGGCGCGTATGAGGTAACGGCCTCGGCGAGCGGGTTTGCGAGCCACAAGGTGGAGATTCGGTTGCAGACCGATCAGACGATGAATGTGCCGTTTACGTTGAGCGTCTCCGGCCAGACCCAGACGGTGGAGGTATCGGATCGTCCTCCGGTGCTGGACACGGCGGAGAGCCGCACGCAGTTGACGCTGGACACGGAAGCGCTGGACACGCTGCCGATGGCGGGCCGCAACATATTGAGCCTGACGACGCTGGCGCCGGGCGTGACCGGTCTGGGCGTGGCGGGTTCCGGTGGCAACGGGCAGTTGAATGACAACTACGCGGCGGAGACTCAGGTGACGGCGAGCGCGAATGGACGCAGCAGCGTGGGGAATGCGTACATTGTGGACGGGCTTGACATTACGAGCAACATTACGCCCGGCGTTCTGAACCTGGTGCCGAATCCGGACACGATTCAGGAGGCCTCGGTGCAGGTGAATACGTTCAATGTGGATAACGGGCGGAGCAGTTCGATTGTCGAGGTGATGACGACGCGCTCCGGAACAGAACAGTATCACTTCATGGCGAGCGACTATTACAGTGCGGACTGGCTGCATGCGAGGACCGAGTTTCAGCCGAAAGAGACGGCAAAATTTGCCAAGTTCCACGCGAACAACATCTCGACGACGCTTGGCGGGCCTGTGCCGCTTCTGCACAAGACGTACTTCTTTACGGGATGGGAGCCGCTATTGCAGCTTGTACCGGGCAGTTCGCAGACGACGTATGAAGACCCGGCGTTTACGAAGTGGGCCGAGCAGAACTGGCCAAACTCGATTGGTGTGAAATTGTTGGCACAGTACCCGGCGGTGAACGTTTCGACGACGGGCGTTGCCAAGAAGGGCAGCGACCTGTATCCGACGACGTGTGGGACGGCCTCGGCAGCGAATATTCCGTGCGATCTGCCGGTGGTCGATACTGGCGTGTTCAATTCGGCGACCTATCGCAATGGGTTGCAGTACAACATCCGGCTCGACAAATATTTCACCAAAGACCGCATCTACGGGAACTACTACAAGACAGGGCTGGACATTGGTGGGCCGTCGGTACGCGTTGCGCATGGTACGCCGCAGCACTATATTGTGCGCTCGGTTCAGGGCAACGAGACGCATACGTTCAACGCCAATACGGTCAACGAGGCTGCGTTTGGCCTGCTGCGCATGGAAGGGCTGCTGAATAAAACCGGGCCATTCCGCGTGCCGATCATCACACTTACTTCGGGCTGGGGAACGCAGTTGGGTGTCAGCAAGGCGCACGAGGATTACGTGCAGCACCACTATGTGTGGCGCGATGCGGTGACGCACATCTACCGCAGCCACGATCTTTCCTTCGGATACCAGGGGTTCCACGGCGACAATCTGACGTTCTTCGGGCCGTGGTTCTCGCAGCCGTCGTTTTCGTTTCAGACTGTGGGCGACTTTCTGCATGACAACGTCTTCAGCGAAGGAGGCGTCTCGTACAACCTGCTCACGGGTAAGCCTGCGGGGCTGCTCGGCGGAAGTTTTCAATTCACGGGAAATATGACGGGCCTGTATGCACAGGACACATGGAAGGTGAACAAGCGTCTGACCTTGACCTACGGCGTGCGCTGGGACGACTTCGGCAATCCCAGCCCGGAGAATGGGACGATTGAGGCGAACTTCTTCTACGGCACGGGAAGCACGATTGAGGAGAAGGTAGCCAACGGCGTCGTGAAGCAGGTTCCTCACGCGTTCAATCAATCGATCAAGGCGTGGAGTCCGCGCATAGGTGCTGCGTGGGACCCGACCGGAGCGGGCAAGTGGCTGGTGCGCGGCGGATTTGGCCTGTATCACGACTGGGTGACGCTGGGGAATGTGCAGAATGAGTTCGGCAATCCTCCGTCGCCGGTGACGGTGACATTCCAGTCGAACACGAGCGGACCGGCGCCCGTGTACAACGTCGGAACGAGCGATACGTATCCGTTCGGCTTTACGTACCCAACGATTCCCGCTACTGGTTTGAACCCGAGCGGTGGGATTACGGGAATACAGTCGAACATCGCGGGCAACGATCCGAACCTGAAGGCTACGAACACCTTCAACTACACGGTGACGCTGGAGCGCGGCCTGGGGCGAAACCTTTCCGTCGCGGCGGGCTACTCGGGGTCGCACTCGAACGATCTGTTTACGGACTTTGCCGGCCACACGACGAATGCATACTACGGGGTGGACATCAATAATTTTCCCGGCAGTCTGGTCGTCAACAAAGGAAAGTTTGTGCGGCTGAATCCGAACTTCGGTTCGATTCGCTACACGGTGAATGGGCCTACCTCGACGTATAACGCCTTTATTGCGGAGGTGAAGGGCCGCTTCCTCAACCGCGGGTTTATCGATGCATCGTATACGCGGTCGAGTTCGTATGACGATGCGGGGACCTACCCCACGGTGCAGTCGAATACGCTGAACTATAAGCAGTACTGGGCGCACTCGAACTGGGACGTACCGAACCGGTTGTCGATGGCGGTCTCGTATGAACTGCCGCATGTGAACGCTGGTCCGCGATTCCTGCGCACGGTGATGAATGGCTGGAAACCGAGTGCGACGACGATCCTGCAAAGCGGCACACCGTTTACCGTGCTACAGACTGCGGCGTACTCCAAGGGCGGCGACTACAACGCGGACGGTATCAACAGCGACCTGCCCAATGTTCCAAGCTACGGCTACAAGATTCCAACCAGCAGGAACGCACAACTGGGGCGCGGCATCAGCGGTGTGTTCCTGGCCAAGGACTTTACTGCGCCTACGACGCTGCCGGGAGAAGGTAACGAAGTGACGAACGGCTACCGCAATCCGGGCTATGCGAATACGGACTTTGCGCTGCTGAAGAATACGCATATCTACGAGCGGGCCACATTGCAACTGCGGCTTGAGGTCTACAACCTATTCAATCGCGCGAGCCTGGGAGGCATCAGCTCCAGCCTGACGAGTTCCACGTTCGGCAGGGCGACAAGCCAGTACAATCCGCGCTTTTTGCAGTTGGGCGCGCGGTTTGAGTTTTGACCGTGAGAGAGGTTTGTTTCTCTTATAGTGGTTGCGGGGGAATTGAGCATGAAAACAAGCCGCCGCACCTTTCTGACCGCCGCACTTACCGGTAGTGCGGCGGCTGCATTTCCATCTGCGTCACGCGGGCAGTTCCTGAATGCACCGCGGCATGGGTTGCCGGGAATACTGGAGGAACGTTACGCAAAGCTGGACGCGATTCTCAAGGAGCCGGTCTTCAATCGTCACCTGTTTCCGGCCCCGGTGATGATTGAGAGCGTCGAGCTGCTTTTGAACAAGAGGCAGTACATCTGTCGCGTGCGGTCGAAGGACGGGCATGAGGGCATCTCGGTCTCGAACGCGGCGCAGATGGAGGTGCTCTATCCCATCTTTGTGAAGCACATTGCGCCGTTCTTTATCGATAAAGACGCGCGCGATCTGGAGTGGCTGATTCCGGAGTCTACCGTTTATCACAACAACTACAAGGCGCAGGGATTGGCCATCTGGGTACCGATTGCGACCATCGAGTTTGCCATTCTCGATATGTTCGGCAAGATGGCGAAGCTGCCGATGGGGCTGCTGATCAGCGATAAGATCTACAACCACAGCATCTCGGTGTACCAGGCCAACGGCGAGCGCGGCATTTCGGCCGAGGAGACGATTGAGCATTTGAAGCAGGAGGTGGCCGTCTCGAACGCGAAGGCGATTAAGTTCAAGCTGGGTGGGCGAATGAGCCACGTCGAGACGCCGGTGGGCCGCAGCGAAAAACTGATTCCGCTGGTGCGCAAGACGTTCGGCGACGAGATGATTATCTCGGCCGACGCGAATGGTTCTTACAATGTTGCCGAGGCGGTTCGCATCGGCAGGCTGATGCAGGAGTATAAGTACGCCTTCTTCGAGGAGCCGGTGCCGTTTGACTGGTACGAAGAGACGAAGCAGGTTGCAGACGCGCTGGAAATCCCGATTGCCGGCGGCGAGCAGGAGCCGAGCACGCACAACTTCCGCTGGCTGGTGGCCAACGGCGGACTCTCGATTGTGCAGCAGGACATGTTTTACTTTGGCGGCATGGTGCGCTGTATGCAGGTGGCGCGGATGGCGAATGCGTTTGGCAAGCAGTGCATTCCGCACATTTCATCGACCGGGCTGGGCTATGTGTACATGATGCACTTCGTCACGGCGATTCCGAACTCGGGGCCATACCACGAGTTCAAGGAGTTCAACAACGAGCTGCCGTATCACTGCGCGACTTCGACCTTGCGCAGCGACAGCGATGGAGTCATCAAGGTCCCGACGGGGCCGGGCTTCGGCGTCGAGATTGATCCGGATTTTCTGAAACAGGCGGCGGTCGTCACTGCGTAATGTGTAAGCGCAAAAAAATTGGCGAGGGAGACCGGAGGGTCTCCCTCGCCGCTGTGGCAGGAGGCTGCTGTTAGAAGTTGAAGTGCCCGGCGAACTGGAAGTCGCGCGGCGAGTTGGAGACGCCGCCGATGGTGCCGAATGAGCTTCCGCCATAGGACGCATTTGGGTTTCCAAAATGCACTTTGTTCCAGACGTTGAGGCAATCGGCTTCGAACTCGAGCGTCATGCCCTCCCATGGCAGGAAGAACCTGCGCCGCACGGCTGCGTCGAGGTTCTGGGTGCCGGGATTGTTGAGGTTGTATGCCCGGGTGCGAGGCGCGTTGCCGATGAGCAGTTGCTGTGTGCTGACCGTTGAGATGTTCGTCGGAATTGAGAATGCGTTGGCGTCAACGTAGGCGACTTTGCCAAGCTTATCGGCAGTGAATCCGTTTGGACCCTTGCCGAAGCTGCCGTTGATGCGGGCATTATGGCTTGTGAAGTTGGGATTGAGATCAGGCATGCACTGGCCCTGACCGGGGAAGTTCGTTCCGGTGCATCCACTGTAGGTAATCAGCATCGGTGTGCCGGAAGAGTAGGTGTAGATGCCTGAGAGTTGCCAGCCGCCTGCCAGAGTGCGCACCAGCCAGGAGTCGTTCCCCAGGTGTCCTTTGCCGAACGGCAGCTTGTAGACGCCGAAGGCATGGAGCGACTGTGGGGTGGAGATGGCCGACCACGAACGGTCAATCCGGTTCTGCTTCCAGTTCTTCGAGCCTCCGTTCGAGACGGCGGCTGCTGGAATATCGAAGCCGGTACGGAATGGGCCGTCGTCGCCGATGTTCTTGGAGTAGGTGTAGTTCACGTTGAACGAGAGTCCGTCCTTCATGCGCTGGATGAGGCTGATCTGGAGCGAGTTGTAGCTGAAGTTGCCGACGTTGCTGCCCCAGGTGTCGCTTACGCCGCTGTACTGCGGGAAGGCGACGAGCCCGTGGGCAATGGTGACGACGGAGCTTGTTGGATTGGCTGCAGCCGCTGCCTGATAGAAACCTGGAATCTTGACACTGGGCATCGCTGCCTGTGCCTTGGCTACGTTGGCCGGAGTGGCCGCGGCAATCAGGATGGGTTTGGTTCCGGTCGTGTCAGTGACACCTCCGAGGCCCGCAAGGTAGATGGGATTCAACTGATTCGACCAGTAGCCGCGCGCTGTTCCGGTGCCGCTGTTGGTGGAGTTGATGAGGAAGTGGCTCTGGTTGCCGACGTAGTTGACCGCGATGGTCAGGTCGGGAGTAATGGCGCGTTGAATGCCAGCGTTATAGAAGTTGAACTGCGGCGCGCGGCCTGAGACATACGGGTCGGCGTAGGCAACGCCTCTTGCAGTGGCGATGCTGGTCAATCCGGGGTTCAGGTAGTTGCCTGTGTTCAGCAACTGCGCATCGACGTTGGGTGTTGGAGCCGTCGGGTAAGCATAGCCTTTGCCGAACAGGTCGGTGTTGTCCAGGCCCGCGGAGGTGAAGTAGGCGCCGTTGTTGAGGTAGAAGGACGGCCCCGCGTTCACGCCGCTGGTGAGTTCGGCCGGCCCGCTGGCAGTCATGTTAAAGCCGGTCTGCCCGGTGCCGTTGAAGGCGCCGCCGCGCCCGCCTACGCCGCCTGCTTCGGAGTAGACCGTGCCGAAGCCTGCGTGGAAGACGGTCTTGTCATCTATAGAGTAGGCGAGACCGATGCGTGGTCCCCAGTTCTTCCAATAGGTCTGGACGGGCGTTCTGCAACCGCAACTGACGCCCGCGCCCCCGTGGTTGCCTGCGAACTGCAACATGCCCGGCGTTCCGGTGATGGCGTTGGTCAGGTTCGGGTTGAGGAAGGTCCAATGGTCCTTGACCTCGCGGAAGGGAGGGAAGTAGTCCCAGCGCAGGCCGAGGTCGAGGGTCAGCTTTGAGGTGACTTTGAAGCTGTCCTGCACGTAGGGAGAGATGGGCCGGTAGCGGCCTCCTAGTTCGCTGACCGGTTGCAAGCCAATCGAGGGTGTCCCGCCGACAGCGCCGAGCAGGTAACTTGCATAGGAATAACCTGTCCCCAAGTTAAGTGCATTGGAGTTTTTCGCGTAGTTGGCTGTCGAATAGGCGTTATAGGAAAGCGGGAGCACGCCGGTGTAGGTGGCGGGATTGGAGTTATTAATCTGCTGCCACTGAATGGAGATGCCGAAGGTCAGGGCGTGCCTGCCTTTGAGCCATTGCAGGTTATCGACGATGGTGTAGTTGTTGGGCGTGGTGAGCTGCGTGGAGACAGAGTTGCCGTTGCCGGTCCATCCGGTCTGCACGGAGCCGAATGCCGGAGTTGTGGCGAAGGCTGCGCCCGGGAACTCCTCACCCGCCTGGCCTTGCGGCAGGTTGGTGATGCCCATGGTGGGGGCGGCCCACTTGGTTACGCCCTGAGTAGAGTTGTGGATGTTCTGGAAGAAGCGGGTGAAACCATACTTGAACTGGTTGGTGATCTTTTCGTTGAAGCTGTAGGTGTCTTCAAAGTCGAAGACCTTCGGATAGATGTTTGCCAGGTCACCGCCGGTGTAGGGCAGCGGAAGGTAGGGACTGCCGTAGTTGTTGTAGTAATTGACGGTGCCCATTGCCATGACGCCGGAGAGGCGCTGCTTCGCGCTCAGGTCATAGTCCACACGGGCGTCGAGTACCCAGTTGTCGAAGCCTTTGGCGATACTGCCGAAGTAGTTATTCGTCGTGCCGGAGGAGGTGGGCGCAGGCAGGAACGACTGCATCTTCTGCGCAATGGGCGAGAGGTAGCCGGCGGGAATGACGTTGTTGGTGGGAACGCCGTTCTTCATGCCCTGGAACGGTTTGCGCGAGCAAAGGCTGCCGACGCAACTGTTGGTGGTCGGATCGAAGAGGAAGGCAGTGTTGTTTTTATCGCCCAGTTCAGTAAAGTCTCCGGTCCGCATCAGCGCGGTGGGAATCGTGTAGAGCGACGGAGAGACGTAGTAGCGGTCGTGGAAGCGGTCGTAGGCAGTGAAGAAGAAGAGCTTCTTGTGGGTGAAGGGCACGAAGCCGCCGACGGACATGGAGAGCTCGTTCTGGTGTTCGTAGGGCTTGGGCGCAGGCACCTTCTGTCCCTGAGCATTGGTGACAGTTGCGGCCTTGCAGGTAAAGCACCAGGCATCGAATACGGTGTTGCGGATGAAGTCTGAAATCTGGCCGTGGTATTTGGTGCCGCCGGATTTCATGGTGAAGTTCATAGATCCCGCGCCCTGGTACTCGGCCGGAGGCGTGCTGGTGACGATCTGGAACTGATCGACGGCATCGACGCTGACGCCCTGCGAGACGAGGCGGTTGTCGCCCTGCTGGCTGATGGTCTCGGCCGGAAGGCCGTCGAGGTAGAGTTGGCCAAGATAGTTGCCCGTGCCGCCGACGATGGGCACGCGGGAGCCGCCCTGCGTGCCGGGCGACAAGGCGCCGAAGGCCGTCGGGTCGCGTTGCGAGTTGTTCATCTGCAAGGGCAGGTTGGAGTAGGTTTCGTTCTCCATCACCGTACCCAGTGTCGCTGTGGCTGTATCGAGCTGCGGCGGCGCAGCCGTGACACTGACGACTTCGGTGGCTTCGCCGAGGTTCAGCACGGCATTCACCGTCAGGATGGCCAGCGCATTGACGGAAAGATTGTTCCGCACCAGGGATTTGAATCCCGGTGCTTCCACTCGCAATGTATAGGTTCCCGGTGGCAGCGGAGCGATGGTGTACAGGCCCGCCGAGGACGAGGTGCGCTTGGTGGCGATGTTGTTGGCGATATTGGTGGCGATGACGACGGCGTTGGGAATGACAGCCCCAGTATCGTCCGTGACGGTGCCGGCGATGGTGCCTTCGCCGGCTGTCTGGGCCTTCAGCACGGCCGGCATCGCCAGCAGCCATGAGAGCGCAAACACGAAGAACGCCTTGCACAGCCTGGAGAAATGATTGCAGCGAAGTATGTTCGTTTTGAAATCCATGATGACCTCGATCAAATGAAGCTGGTTGCGTCGTTGAATTTTCGTAGCTGATTCGACACTTGCTGCAACGGCCGTTCGACACACGTAGTTGCCTGGACGTTGCATGTCCTTGTTCGTTCCCTTGTGGCCGGTCCAGGGGCCTGGGTGCGGTGGTCCAACCAAAATCAAGGGAATGGCGTGATTATGAGCGCCGTGTTTAATGGCTGTCAATAGAAAAATAATATCGAATCGGGAATTTGCTCCCAGGCTGAAGCTCCAGTCATTCCAGCGGTATGTTGTGCTTCATAGGCTAAAGAGCGTATTTTGATGCGATAAGAAAAAGGTCTCGTCGGGGGAGGCAGACGGCATGCGCCGGTTGCACGCTGTTTGTGCATCATGAGCGCGAAGGTCCTCAAAGCGGAACCTGAAGCAAGATCGTAAATTGGAGCCGTTTCGCATGTTTGTTCCGGCCACGTTCCATGCTGCTCTCCTGATGACGGTTCTCAGCACGATCTGCTGGGGGTCGTTCGCCAATACGTTCAAGGGCACGAAGAACTATCGCTTCGAGCTGTATTACTGGGACTACGGCCTCGGTATTTTTCTGATCGCGCTGCTACTCGCACTGACGATGGGCAGCCTGGGCGGAGGGCCGGATGCGTTTTTGGCGAACCTGCGCTCGGCCGACAAGATTAACCTCTTCTATGCAGCGCTGGGCGGCTTCATCTTCAACATTGCCAACGTGCTATTGATCGCGGGCATCGAGATCGTCGGCCTTTCGGTCGCGTTTCCCATCTCCATCGGGATTGCGCTGGTGGAAGGCGTGGTGCTTAGCTATGCGCTTCAGCCGCGCGGCAATCCTGTACTACTGGCGGCAGGTGTGGCGATGGCAGTCGTTGCGGTTGTTCTGGTGGGCAAATCGTATGGAGCGCTGCGTCAGGGTGGCAGCGCGGTGTCGCGCCGCGGTGTTGCGGTCTGCATTATCTCCGGCCTGTTGATGGGCATCTTTGCGCCGTTCGTGACGCGAGCCATGACGCGAGGGGCGACGCTGACGCCCTACACGACAGCAGTCTTCCTGACACTGGGAGCATTTCTCTGCTGCTTTGCGTTCAACAGCATTCTGATGCGCAGGCCGATTGTGGGTTCGCCGGTTGCGGCGGGCGACTATTTCCGCGCGCCGCTCTCCTATCATGCTCTGGGTTTGCTTGGCGGCGTGATTTGGGGCGTGGGCACGGTCTTCAATTTTGTTGCGGCATCTCTTGTGGGCGTTGCCATATCGTATGCCATCGGTCAGGCGTCGCCAATGGTGGCGTGTCTCTGGGGTGTCTTTGTGTGGAAAGAGTTTCGCGGCGCGAATGCACGGGCGAGGTGGTATCTGGTTGCGATGGTTGCGGCATACGTGCTTGCTCTGGTGCTGATTGCGCGCGCCTACGCCGGCTGAATATGAAGCGCAATATGCGGGGAAGCGAATGAAGAAAGGCGTATCTGACCGGACCGTGACTGGTCGCGAGGCGTTGCGGCTGCTTTCACTGCCTGCCGGGAGGCTCTATCATGTTTACGGGTAGCACGATCAGGCGGCAGTGCGGAGGCGCGGTATGGCGGTAAAACAGCAGGAACAACACTCGCTTGGCGCTCCTGCTCCCGTTGTCGTGGAGCTGAACGGGCGGCCGCTGGAGCCGAACCGGCGGATTCCGCTGAACCTGGAGTGGGTGGAGGAAGTGCGCGTCAACACGAGCGCGGTGGAGCGTCGTGCGGGAACGATCGATACGCGGCGTTCGGTGAAAAAACAGTGGCAGGCGGCGTGGCTCCTGCGCGCCATCTCCTGTATGGACCTGACGACGCTGAGCGGCGACGACAGCGCCGAGCGCGTGAAGCGTCTCTGCGCCAAGGCGCGGCACCCTTTGCAGGAACACATCGTCAAGGGCCTCGGCATCGAGGAACTGAACCTGACCACCGGCGCGGTATGCGTCTATCACGCTTTTGTGGAGACGGCGCTGAAGGCGCTCGAAGGAACGAACATCTCGGTGGCTGCGGTCTCGACGGGGTTTCCGGCGGGACTCTCGCCGCTGGCCGAGCGCGTGCAGGAGATTCGCCGGTCGGTCGAGGCGGGCGCGCAGGAAATCGACATCGTCATCACGCGCGCGCACGTCTTCAACGGCGAATGGCAGGCACTCTACGACGAGGTTGCGGCGTTCAAGGATGCCTGCGGCGCGGCGCACATGAAGGCGATTCTCGGCACCGGCGACCTGCTGACGCTGCGCAACGTGGCGCGCGCCAGTCTTGTGGCGATGATGGCGGGCTCGGACTTTATCAAGACTTCGACCGGCAAGGAGGCCGTCAACGCGACGATCCCGGTCTCGCTGGTGATGGTGCGGGCGATTCGCGAGTACGCCGAGCGCACGGGCTTTGCGGTTGGCTTCAAACCCGCAGGTGGAATTAAGACAGCCAAGCAGGCGCTGGCGTGGCTGTATGTGATGAAGGACGAGCTGGGCAGGCCGTGGCTGGAGCCATCGCTGTTCCGCTTCGGGGCCAGCAGCATGTTGGCGGATATTGAACGCCAACTGGAGCACTACCTCACCGGCCGTTACTCCGCCGCGTACCGCCACCCGATTGCATAAGGAGGCCCTTGTGGGCAACTCAGTTGTAGAACAGTTCTACGCGATGGACTACGGCGCTGCCCCGGAGGACCCGAAGGAAACGAATCGCTGGCTCGACCTGCACGAGCGCCATTTCGGCCACTATATTGACGGTCAGTGGCGCAAGCCCGCATCCGGGGAGTACTTTGTCACGAACGATCCGGCGAGCGGCGAGAAGATTGCCGATGTAGCTCAGGCTGACGCCGACGATGTGAATGCTGCGGTCGAAGCTGCGCGAAGGGCGCTGCCCGCGTGGCAGGCGCTGAGCGGCCACGAGCGTGCGCGGTATCTGTATGCTCTGGCGCGGCAGGTGCAGAAGCACTCGCGCAGGCTTGCGGTGCTTGAAACCATCGACAACGGCAAACCTATCCGCGAGAGCCGCGACCTCGATATTCCGCTGGTCGCGCGGCACTTCTATCATCACGCCGGATGGGCGCAACTGCTGGAGCGCGAGTTTCCCGGCTATGCGGCCTGCGGCGTGGTGGGACAGATTATTCCGTGGAACTTTCCGCTGCTGATGTTTGCGTGGAAGGTTGCGCCTGCGCTTGCCGCAGGAAACACAGTCGTCATCAAACCAGCCGAGTACACGCCGCTGACGGCACTGGCGATGGCCGAGCTTGCGATGGAGGTTGGTCTGCCGCCGGGCGTGTTGAACGTCATCAACGGCGATGGCCGCGTTGGCGCGCTGATGACGGAGCATGACGACATCGACAAGATTGCCTTCACCGGCTCAACCGAGGTGGGACGCATCATCCGCAAGGCCACGGCGTCTTCGACGAAGAAGTTGTCGCTGGAGCTTGGCGGCAAGTCGCCGTTCATCGTCTTCGACGATGCTGATCTGGACTCTGCCGTGGAAGGGCTGGTTGATGGCATCTGGCTCAACCAAGGGCAGGTATGCTGCGCAGGCTCGCGGCTGCTGGTGCAGGAACGCATCGCAGAGGCGCTGTACGAAAAGATACGCGCGCGCATGAAGACGCTGCGCGTCGGCTCGCCGCTTGATAAGTCGATCGATATTGGGGCGATTGTTGCGCCGGTGCAGTTGGAGCGCATTCGTTCGCTTGTAGATCAGGGTGTTGCCGAGGGCGCAAGTTGCTGGCAGCCTGAGACGGAGATGCCGGGTAAGGGGTTGTTCTTTCCGCCTACGCTGCTCACGGGCGTTCACCCTGCGGCGACGGTGGCGCAGGAGGAGATATTCGGTCCGGTGCTAGCCTCGATGACGTTCCGCACACCGGGTGAAGCGGTCGAGCTGGCCAATAATACGACGTACGGGCTTGCTGCGTCGATTTGGAGCGAGAGCATCAACGTCGCGCTCGATGTGGCTTCGCAGGTGAAGGCGGGCGTGGTGTGGGTTAACAGCACGAACCTCTTCGATGCCTCGTGCGGCTTCGGCGGCTACCGCGAGAGTGGCTACGGACGCGAGGGCGGACGCGAGGGGATGTACGAGTATCTCGAACCGACATGGCTTCATCGAAATTCGCAAAAGAAGCAGGCGGCTGCGGCCTCCGCCGCGATCAACGGGCAGCCCGCCAGTGTTCCGGCGTCGATTGACCGAACGGTGAAGCAGTACATCGGTGGCAAGCAGGCGCGGCCGGATTCAGGCTATAGCTTCCCGGTTTATTCGCACGACGGCAGGCTGATCGGCGAAGCTCCGCTAGGCAACCGCAAGGACATTCGCAACGCGGTCGAGGCTGCTCACAAGGCGGAGAAGTGGGCGAAGACGCCCGCGCATACGCGCGCGCAGGTACTTTACTACATCGCGGAGAACCTGATTCAGCGCCGTGCGGAGGTCGCCGCTCGCCTCGCGGAGTTTGTTGGAGAAGAGCAGGCCGCGCGGGAAGTGGCAGGCAGCGTCGAGCGCATCTTTACTTACGCGGCTTGGGCCGACAAGTATGACGGCGGAGTCCACAACCCGCCGGTGCGGAACGTCACGCTGGCGATGAACGAGGCGATTGGCGTGGTGGGGATCATTTGCCCCGAGGAGGCTCCGTTGCTGGCGTTTCTCTCGCTGGCGCTTCCGGCGATTGCGGCGGGTAACACCGTGGTCGCCGTGCCGTCCGAGAAATACGCGACCGTCATGGGCGATCTGTATCAGGTCTTCGACACCAGCGACCTGCCGGGCGGGGTTATTAATATTGTTGCCGGGCATCCTGGGGAGCTGGCCAAGACGCTGGCCGAGCACGACGACGTGGACGCCGTTTGGTGCTTCCGCGAACCGGCGGACGCGGTGATGGTGAAGGCTGCTTCGATCGGCAACCTGAAGCAGGTTTGGACCAACGATAAATATGACATCGACTGGTTCGACCCGGCGCAGGCGGAGGGCCGCTACTTCATGCAGCACGCCACGCAGATTAAGAACATCTGGGTGCCCTACGGAGAGTAGGGAGATTCTCTGGCGCGGGAACCGAGCTTGCAGGTAGAGTGGTGCCATGATTTCCCGGCGCACTTTTTTGTGGATGTCTTTATGTAGCCTTTTCATTTTCAACTCAGTTGGGATTGCTCAGTCTGAGGTTGCTCCTGCGAGGGCCGTGCTTACACGGCTGATGCCCCAGCTTGCGCCGCAGTTCGATCTGACGATTGTGCCGATTGCGAACGGGCGCGATTTTTTTCGCATCAGCGGCAAGGCTGGGCACATTCGCGTGGAAGCTGGTTCGGTGCCTACGCTGCTCTACGGCGTGAACTGGTATCTGAAGCATGTCGCGCACATGCAGGTTTCAACGAATGGGCTACAGCTTGGCGCTGCCGGGACTACGCTTCCGGCGCTTTCCGGCACGATAGAAAAGCCCGCGTTGTATCGGTGGCGCTATGCGCTGAACGAAAACGTGGACGGGTACTCCGCGCCGTACTGGGGTGAGAAACGCTGGCAGCGTGAGATCGATATTCTGGCGATGAGCGGAACGAATGCCGTGCTGATTGAGCGCGGCACGGACCTTGTGCTCTACCAGACCTTCCGCGATGCAGGCTACTCGGACGAGGCCATCCGGCAGTGGATTACACAGCCTGCGCATCAGAACTGGCAGTTGATGGGGAACATGTGCTGCTTCGATGAACCCATCTCGATGGAGTTGCTGAAGAAGCGGGCGCAGTCGGCACAGAAACTGATTGCGATGCTGCGCAGCCTGGGGATTACGCCGGTGCTGCCGGGGTATTACGGCATTGTTCCGGCTGATTTTGCGAAGCTGCATCCTGGCGCGCATGTCGTGACGCAGGGTGAGTGGAATGGGTTTACGCGGCCGGGGTGGCTCGACCCACGCGACCCACAGTTTGCCAAACTGGCCGAGGCGTTCTACCGGCATCAGCATGAACTGTACGGCGACACCTCAATCTACGACATGGAGGTCTTTCAAGAGGGAGGGGACGCAGGCGATGTTCCGGTCAGCGAGGCTGCCAGGCGCGTGCAGCAGGCGTTGGAGCGCGCGCACCCGGGCGCTCTGTGGATGTTGATGGCATGGCAGAGCAATCCTACGCAGCAACTGCTGGCCGCGCTCGACACCGGCCATCTGTTGATTGCTGACATCGAGCAAGGGCGCATTCCGCGCGACAATCGCGACACGGAGTTCCGCGGCGCGCCGTGGCTCTTTGGCGGACTGTGGGAGTTTGGCGGACGCACCACGATGGGCGCGCCGCTCAACGACTACGCGGTGCGCTTTCCGGAGATGGCCGCACGCAAAGGCAGCCATGTTGTCGGGACGGCCCTGTTTACTGAGGGTCTAGATACGAACCCGTATGCATTTGACCTGTATACGGAGATGGCGTGGCACGCGACGCCGGTGAATCTGCAACACTGGACTGACGGCTATGCGCTCCGGCGTTATGGCGCGGAGGACGCCCATGCGCGGCGCGCATGGCAGATTTTGCTGAAGACCGCTTACGGCTATCGCGCCGACGGCGTCAGCGGACATGGCGAACGTGATGCCTCACAGGACTCGTTGTTCAATGCAGAACCTTCATTGATAACAAAGCGAGCTGCCACTCCCGCACCAGATGTTTTGCGCTATAACGCAGCCGATCTTGCGCCCGCGTTGACAGAGCTGCTTCAGGTTGCTCCGAAGTTGCGCGAGACGGAGACGTATCGCTACGACCTGGTGGACGTGGCACGGCAGGTGATGGCGAATGAGGCGCGCGCGATGCTACCCGAGATCAAGAGCGCTTACGACGCAAAGGATAGGGCGGCGTTTTCTCGGCTGACGGCGGAGTGGATGCGACGGATGCGTTTGCAGGACGATTTGCTGAAGACGAATGAGGATTTTCTGCTGGGGCGATGGCTCTCGTATGTTCCCGCGTGGGCGTCGTCTCCGGCGGAGATGGATCGGCTCAACTACGATGCGAGGTCGATTCTGACCACATGGGGCGACCGTAAAGCGAGCGAGCAGGGTGGCTTGCACGAATACGGCAACAAAGACTGGGCGGGGTTGACGAGCAGTTATTATATGCCGCGCTGGAAGATGTACTTCGGCTCGCTCAAGGTCTCGCTGGCGACCGGCGAGCCGCCGAAGCCGATTGACTGGTATGCTTTTGGCGACCGCTGGAACCACAGTCGGCGGCGATATAGTGCAACGCCTGTGGGAGACAGCTATGCGGCAGCGGTGGCGGTTGCGCGCGACCTGGGGTTGGCGCCCGAGCAGGGCGCAACCACAGGCGGACGGTAAGGAAGCAGAGGAGTCAAACACATGACGACGGCAAGCAATCCTTTGGCGAGTACGGGTTCAGCGATGGCTGGGACGAAACCAGCGCGCCTGCTCTCGCTCGACCTGCTGCGCGGGCTCACAATCGGATTCATGATCCTGGTCAACAATAACGGAAGCCACCAGGCTTACTGGGCGTTGAAGCATTCGGCATGGAACGGATTTTCGCCTACGGACCTGGTCTTCCCGACGTTTCTGTTTCTGGTTGGTATCTCGACATTGCTCTCGACTGACGCGCGGCGCGCGCGGGGAGCGACGGACAGATCGCTCTTTCTCCATACGGTGCGCCGGACGATCATCCTTTATCTGCTCGGCCTGGTGGTCAACAGCTTTCCCTTCTTCAATCCGCACACGATGCGCTTTTATGGTGTGCTGCCTCGGATTGCAATCTGTTACTTTGTCGTCTCCGTGTTCTATCAGCTGAGCCCGGGGTGGCGCAATAAAGCTATGGTCGCGGTTGCGGCACTGGTCGGCTACTGGGTGCTGATGCGTTTTGTTCCAGTGCCGGGCTTTGGCACGCCTACACACGAGATTAGGCTGCTCGATCCGGATGCGAATCTGGCGGCTTGGCTTGACCGCCATATCTTTTCGGCGTCGCATCTTTACGAGCGTACGCGCGACCCCGAGGGTCTGCTGAGTACGATTCCCTCGCTGGCGACCACGCTAATGGGCTTGCTCACTGCCTACTGGCTGCGTACAACGAACACGCTGGGGCGCAAAGCGCGCGCGATTGCCGTTGCCGGGGTCATCAGCGCCGCGCTGGGCGGATTCTGGGCGCTCTCTTTTCCGATTAACAAAAAACTGTGGACCAGCTCGTTTGTTCTGTATGCGGGTGGCCTGAGCCTGCTGCTGCTTGCGCTCTCGATATGGATTGTCGATGCGCGAAGATCGCGGCGCGCTGGGCAGGATGGCGAAAAGAAGCCGCTCGCGTTCACGTTTCTGCTGGTCTTCGGAATGAATGCGATCTCGGCCTATGTCTTTTCCGAGCTGCTTGCATCGACGCTGGGTGCCATCCACGTGGCTCCGCGTGAAAGTCTGGGCCATTGGTACTTCCTGAGCATCCTGGCTGCGGTGCCGAATGCTGCGTTCGCGTCGCTTCTCTATTCGCTGAGCATTGTCGCGGCCTGCTGGCTGTTTGCGTATGCGCTCTACCGGAAGAAGATCTTCATCAAAATATAGACGGCTTGTGCCAGGCATCTTTCATCATGCGTGAAGAGATGCCACACCTGTGGATTGCCCCTCGAACCTGATTTGGTACGCGATATCCACTGCTATCTTGCAGGGACAGGTCGATTTTGGCTTGATTGGCGCGGGTGCCGGATAGATACTCCAGAGAGAGTTGCTGGATTGGAGTTATGGCAAGGGCCAACCAAGAAACCGAAGTGACCCGATATAGCCGTCAGGACGTTCTCCGCATTCTGCACCTTCATCCGCGCCAGATGGCGGCATGGGAGAGGGCAGGACTGATTGCCGCCAGCGTCGAATATACCTTTGAAGAACTGGGCAGCCTGCGAACGCTGCGCGACCTGCAAGGCGCGTCGCGGATCTCGTCGGGACGCATACGGGCTTCGGTCGAGGCCATGAAGCGTGTTGCGGGAATAAAAGATCCTCTTATTGAGACGAGCACGGTGCAGCGGGGCTCGCGGTTGGCGTTTCGACATGGCGGCGCGCTGGTGGACCCGCTGACGCAGCAGCTTGCGTTTGACTTCGATGTAGCCCCGGCGCGCGCGCTGCAGATTGCATCGGCAGGCGCCCATGCTCCAGGGCAGCACCAGGCGGCTGAGGTGCAGGAGATGTTTCTGCGCGCGGTCAAGATGGAGGAGAGCGCGGCGACGATTCCGTCCGCGATTGAGTTGTATCGCAGCATCCTGACGGTGCGGCCCAGCCATGCACCTGCGTTGATCAATCTGGGGACGATCCACTACAACATGCGGCAGTACGAGGCGGCCGAGGATTTTTACCGGCGTGCGACGGTGGCCGACCCCGATTACGCGCTCGCATTCTTCGATTTAGGCAACGTGCTCGATGAAATGCAGCGACTGGGCGAGGCAACGGCTTCGTACCAGCGAGCGGTGGCGCTCGTGCCGCAATATGCCGACGCGCACTACAATCTTGCCTTGGCGTATGAGCGGCAGGGGCAGCGCAGGCGCGCGCTCCGTCACTGGCTGACGTATGTCCGGCTGGACCCGGTGGGACCGTGGGCGAGCCACGCGAAGGAGCAGGCGCGCAAGATACTGAACAGCGAGAAGCTCACCATTGTGACCCGGCGCGGGCGCCGAGTGCGCGCGGCAGGCTGACGCCGGTGGGCCCGATGCAGGGTGAAGCGATTCCACGCGGGGGCTGGGAGTGCGAGACTCGCCTCTTTATAGATATGGATTCGAGGTGAGCGCATGGCGCAGGACGCGGCGAAGCTGGCCCTGACACAGTTGAGCGACGACGAGCGAATGTTTCGTGAGACCGTGCGGCAGTTTGCAGCCGAGCAGATTGGGCCGCTCGTGCGCGGCATGGATGAGGCGCAGCACATGGACGCCGCACTCATCCAGAAGCTGTTCGCACTCGGGGTGATGGGGATTCAGATACCGGAGGAGTTTGGCGGCGCGGGCGGCAGCTTCTTCGATTCCGTCCTGGCTGTGGAGGAGATCTCCTCCGTGGATCCGGCGGTGGGTGTGATGGTGGACGTGCAGAACACGCTCTGCATCAATGCCCTGCTGCGCTGGGGAACCGAGGGACAGAAGAAGAAGTACCTTTCGCGGCTCGCAAAGGATACCATCGGCGCGTATGCGCTGAGCGAAGCTGCTTCTGGCTCGGATGCGTTTGCGCTGCAGACAAGGGCGGTGCGGCGCGGAGACGAGTATGTTCTGAATGGGCGCAAGCTGTGGATTACCAACGCGAAGGAGGCGGGACTGTTTATCGTCTTCGCCACGCTCGATCCCACAGCAGGGTACAAGGGGATCACGGCGTTTCTCGTCGAGAAGGGCGCGGCAGGCTTCACGCTTGGCAGAAAAGAGGACAAGCTCGGTATTCGCGCTTCGAGCACCTGTGAGTTGGTCTTCAACGACTGTGCGGTGCCTGAGTCGCAGGTGCTGGGCGAGCCGGGCAAGGGGTACAAGATCGCCATCGAGACGCTGAACGAAGGGCGCATCGGCATTGGCGCGCAGATGCTCGGGTTGGCTGAAGGGGCCTGGGGCCACGCTGCCCGGTGGGCGAAGGAGCGCAGACAGTTTGGCAAGGCGCTGGTCGAGTTTCAGGCGATGCAGTTTCAGTTGGCCGAGATGGCAACCCGGATTGAGGCTGCCCGCCTGATGGTTTACAACGCTGCCCGGCTGAAGGATGCGCGCGTGGAGTTTCTGAAGGAGGCGGCTATGGCAAAGTACTTCGCCTCGCATGTTGCTGAGCGGGTGGCGAGCCTCGCCGTCGAGGTCTTCGGCGGCTCGGGGTTTGTGAAGGATTATCCGGTCGAAAAACTCTACCGCGATGCGAAGATTGGAAAGATCTACGAGGGTACTTCGTTTATGCAGTTGGCGACGGTGGCCAAGCTGGTGCTTTAGAAGTTCGATTGGAGGATGTGGTGGACATAAGCAGCCGCTCGGAGGCTTTACACTAGTGGTCAGGCCACCTGATTGATGACCAAGACCTCCCATCCAGCACCTCGCGCTCCGCTGCCGTTTCTTGGTTTGGCGTGTGCGGTCAGCGTATCGGCGCTGTATTACAACCAGCCCCTCTTAATGGACATGGGGCATACCTACGGCGCAACCGCCGGGCGTGCGGGGTTTGTCGCCGTGGCTACGCAGGTGGGTTATGCGGTGGGTCTGCTGATGTTTGTCCCTCTGGGCGATGTGCTCGAGCGCCGCTCTCTGATGATGAAGATGTACGGCGCGGTGGCTGTGGCCTTGCTGCTTGTGGCGCTGGCGCCCAGCCTGAGCTGGCTGATTGCGGCGAGCGTGCTGGTTGGCCTGTTTGCTTCCGTCACACATGTAGCCTTGCCCATTGCTCCCGACCTCGTCGCGGACTCTGAGCGCGGTCGCGCCATCGGCATTGTGATGACGGGTCTGCTGCTGGGAATCCTGCTGGCGCGCACCTTTGCGGGGTGGGTCAGCCACATTCGAGGCTGGCAGGTGGTGTTTCTGGTGGCGGCCGTGATGAATGCCGCGTTTGTGCCGCTTCTGTGGCGCGTGATGCCGAAGCTGCCGCCGAAGCAGAAACTCCTCTACTCCGACGCCATGAAGTCGCTGTGGACTTTGTTTCGGACGCAGCCGCTGCTGCGCGAGTCGTCCGTGCTTGGCGCGCTGGTCTTCGCGTCGTTCAGTTGCTTCTGGACGACGCTGGCCTTTGTGCTCTACAGCCACTACAGGCTCGGCGCGGGCGTGGCCGGAACGTTTGGGTTGGTAGGCGCGGCGGGAGCGATGGTCGCATCGGTTGCCGGGAAGCTGGCCGACAAGCACGGCTCGCGCTGGGTCATCACCGTGGGAACAGGACTGCTGGCCTTGTCTTACGTTCTGCTCTGGGGCGAGGAGCGCGCACACATGTCCACCACGCTGCATGTCATCGCGCTGGCCGTCGGCGTGATCATTCTCGACATCGGCGCGCAGATGACGCAGGTGGCCAACCAGACGCGCATCTTCGGGCTGGTGCCTTCAGCGCGCAGCCGGTTGAACACGGTCTATATGACGGTGTACTTCACGGGCGCGGCTGTCGGTTCCGCGTTGGCAACGGTGGCCTGGGCCCACTGGCGATGGGATGGGGTCTGCTATCTTGCGCTTGGGTTGATCGGTCTTGCCGGGATACGCCACGCAACGGGCCTGCGCAACGAAGCCGATCATTGCCATTCGACCAGGGAAGACGCGCTAATGGAAGCGTAGGCAGCGGGGTGGTGAGCGAGGCAGGGCTCGAACCTGCAACCGTCAGCTTAGAAGGCTGATGCTCTATCCAGTTGAGCTACTCGCCCTCGGTGCCTGTATCGATTGTAGCGGAGGCCGTCTGCAAGGGCGCGGCGGAGTCAGATGCAAACCAGTTACAAACCCGGACATGCAGCCGCTTTCAGGAGAACGATAGTTCTCTACCGCGAACGAGAGCGACCACGGCAGCCAGCGCCGAGGCCCAGTTCTCTTCGGCCCTCTGCGGGTCGTGTCCCAGCGCCTTCACATACAGGCTGACGGCAAAACCCTCCTGCGGCCCGGCAAGATCGACCAGCGCGGGGCGAACGACGCCTTCAGCCATTGCATACGGATGATCGAGCGCCGTCGCCAGCCGCGCAAGACGATAGAGTATCTGCTCCTGGCGGTGGAACGAGACGAAGATGGAGCGTTTACGCCAGAGCAGATCGATATAGCTGGCAAAGCCCATTGGCGCGTCTTCGGCACCGTGATCCACGTTCAGTCGCAGATGGTCGAGTTCGCCGCCGTCGAGCGTCCAGGCGTCGCATTTGGCGGTGAAGACAGGCGAGCGCGTAGCGTTCAACGCACGCAGAGCGTGCAGCAGCGGCGGATGGCGAGCGGCTTCTTCCAGGAAATCAAGATCGTAAGGGTTTTCGCGCAGGTCGATGAAGCGGCGGTCTGGGTCGGCAGGGTCGCTCCAGGGGACGACGAGGACGGGATCGTCAGCAGAACATTCGGCGGACCATTCAACCAGCATTGTCTCTATCTTATCGGCTCGAAACGGTACTCATGCGTTGGCGAGCAGAAAGCGCACAAGCGTATGTTCGGCCCAGTAGCCGTCATAGCCGGTGGCCTTATCCGGTTCGGCAAGGAAGGCGCAGTGGCCGCCGTGCGCGGGCTCAATCAGAGTGATGTTCGGGTTGGCGGCCATTTTTGCGCGTGTCTCGGCAGTGATGCGCACGAACGGATCGTCGAGCGCGTGGAGGATGAGCGTTGGGATGGCAATGCGGTCGAGAACGCGGGCGGCTGCTGCGCGAGTGTAGTAGTCCTCGGCGCACTGAAAGCCGGAGTAGAGCGCGGTGATGCGGTCGTCGAACTGGCGCAGCGAGTGGATGCCACGAGCGCGGTTGCGGTCGTATGCGCGAGGAAAGAGCACAGCTTTGCGGCGAAAGCGCCGCAGAAGTGCGCGGAGGAACTTCAGCTCGTAGACGCGGTTTTGCGGACGATGCAGGGCATCAGCCGAGGGACTGAGATCCACGGCGGGAGAAACCCCGACAGCGGCGCGAAGCTCGGGTGGGGCCGCCGCGCCAAGCTCGCCGGCCAGCTTCAGGACAAGGTTGCCGCCCATCGAATAGCCGACGAGCGCGATCGAGCGAAGCGTGAATTGCGCGATGAAGAAGCGCATCACAGCAAGCACATCGCCGGAGAGTCCGGAGTGATAGAGCGTCGGCGTCAATGCCTCCGTGCCGCCGCAGTTGCGCATGTTCATGCGGATGACGTTGCATCCGTCGGTCCACAGCTTGTTCGCGTTGCCGATGACATACTGCGAGTTTGATGATCCCTCAAGGCCGTGGACGATGATGACCGTGGGGCGCGCCGCACGAATCGTCTCCGGCTGCCAGTGACACTGGCAGAGCACCTGGCTGGCCATCTGGCTGCCGGTGGCAGGCGAGACTTCGACGAGATGGTCTTCGGCCGCAAGCAGGCTGTTGGCGCGCGGAAGATAGTTGCCCGCGATGGTCTGGAGATGGCCGTTGGCGAGAAATCGCCTCGGCGAAAACACCTCGGTGTGCGCGGCGGTCTTCGGTTCCGCAACCTGCGTCATCGCGTTCCTGTTTCGCGCGTGTGAGCGAGGAGTTGAGCGGCATTCAGCGCGCCGGATGGTTCGTCTTCATGCTTGAAGTAGACGTAGACATCGCGTTCTTTGGCGAGCGCGACGAAGCGCCGCGCAAGTGCGGTGAGCTCTGCGGAAGAGTAATGTCCGGTACGCCGCAGACGGAAGCTGACGTGCGTGGAGGAGGTGTGGACCTCAGGAGTTGCGAGTTCGTCGCTCTCTGCGACGCAGAGCGAAGCGTTGTGACTGCGCAGCACCTCGTAGACGGTGTCGGAAAACCAGGACTCATGACGGAACTCGAACGCGACTGGCGTGGGGCCATCGATTTGAAGCGCCGGAGCGTCGAGGAAATCGGCCAGCAGGGAAGCGTCTGCTTTGAAGTTGGGCGGAAGCTGAAAGAGCAAAAGCCCGAGCTTGCCGGTCTGTCGCACAATCTTGAGGGTCGAGACGAACTGAGCCACGTCGCCAGCGCATTCACGCAGTCGCTTGAAGTGGGTAATACGCTGCGGCGCCTTGAAGCTGAAACGGAAGTGCTCAGGCGTGGCGCCAAGCCAGCCTTTGAGTATCTTTTCCGTAGGCAGTGCGCGAAAGGTGTAGTTGACCTCGACCGAAGTGAGTTGCGACGAGTAGTATTCGAGAAAGCTTTTCGCAGGAGTGCTTGCAGGATAGAAATCCGGCTTCCATGTCGGATACGCCCAGCCGGAGGTTCCTGCAAAGATGCGCGCGTGGGCTGCGGACGATGGCCGGGTTGGAACGGTTGTTGGCACAGTGATCGCGGTCGCAAAACGAAGGACGTGCCAGACTGGGCTCGACCCGGCATGGCTGCAAGCTCCATGATAGCGTACAGATAATTTCATTGTTTTCTGTTGGATTCAATGTTCGAGAGAGGTCTTCATGTGAAGGGTGCAATACGAAGGTTGCGCTGACTTCTCTCCGCGCGCTAGTCTGCAGCACGCTTGGCAAAGGAACAGAGATGCACAAGAATCTCAAGACAGCCGCTGAGCTTCTGGTTGTCGGCGTATGCACCGTCGCACTTGCATTTACAGTTGCCGGAATCACCGCTCATGTACTGACGCCGAACTCCGGAGGACAGACCGATTTTGTCGAATACTGGGCATCCGGCCGCTTGCTGGTACAGCATCAGGACCCTTATTCAGCAGCGTTGCTGTTGCCGCTGGAACGTTCAGTCCACTATCCAAAGGAATTGTCTGCACAGGTCATGGGGAACCCGCCGTGGTCGTTGCCCTTGGTGGCGCCGCTCGGATTTTTAGACATCAATCTGGGCAAGATTCTGTGGTTCCTTTTGTCGCTGCTATGCCTGATTGGATCGGTGAGACTGATCTGGATAATGTGCTCTTCACCGAAGCCTTCCTGGAATGTTCTGGGATATGCCTTTGGGCCTGCTCTGGTTTGTCTGCTTGCCGGACAGGTGACGATCTTCATGCTGTTCGGCTTTGTGCTCTTCCTCCGATTCCATCGAAGCCGTCCTTTTGCAGCCGGATCTGCGCTCTGGCTATGCATGTTGAAGCCGCATTTGTTTTTGCCGTTCGGCGTTGTCTTGCTTGTTTGGATCGTCGTCACACGAAACTACAAGGTGCTTGCCGGAACTGGTGCGGCACTGGCGGTAAGCAGCCTGATCGCCACTGGGCTGGATCGCGATGTCTGGCGACAATATGCCGCGATGATGCGTGTCGCCCGGCTCGACCGCGCTCAAATTCCATCGGTCAGCGTGATGCTGCGTCTGAGCGTCTGGCCGCATAATCTCGTCGTCCAATGCATTCCCGTTGTTCTTGGCTGCGTCTGGGCCTTGTACTTTTTCCGAAAGCAACGCAGCGAGTGGACTTGGTTGGAACACGGGTCGCTGCTTATCCTCGTCTCCGTGCTGGTAGCTCCGTATACATGGCTGATGGACCAGGCGCTTGTGATACCGAGCCTGCTTTTCGCGGTTTACCTCACTCGGTCGCGGATTCTGATTGGCTTGCTGGCGCTGGGCAGCGCTGCTATGGAGATTGCTGCACTGGCGGGTCTGTCGATGCTGCACTCGTGGTTTTTCATCTGGACTTCGCCAGGATGGCTGATCTGGTATTTGCTGGCGAAGAGACGAGGAAGACCAAGAGAAGCCGGTGGCCCGTCGCAGCGGATCGAACCCGGCAGCGCATGCGCCATTGAGAACGCTTGAAACCTTAGCGCAGGTTTGGAGAGGAATTTGGGGCGGCTAGTGGGGTTCGAACCCACGACATCCGCAGCCACAGTGCGGCGTTCTGCCACTGAACTATAGCCGCCGTATACTCGAATTATAGCAGCGGCATCTGCAAGTCGGCCAGTCAGCAGGAGGAGAACGCTGTGGGAATGATTGCGAAGCCCGAGGTTCTGATGCCGCGCACGAAGCATGGGCGCAGGGCATTCGACGATGAGAACCTCGACCTGCTCTCGCACGTGCTCGATGATTTCATCAGGATTCCGGGGACATCGATCCGGTTCGGGCTGGATGGCATCGTCGGCGTGATTCCCGGTTTTGGCGATGTGATTGGCGGCATCGCATCCTGCGTCATCATCGTTGCGGCGTGGGTGAGGGGCGTGTCGTATGGCACGCTGCTGCGGATGATCGTCAATGTCGGGATTGAAGTCCTTGTCGGCTCCGTTCCTGTGGTCGGCGATGTGTTCGATATTGCCTGGCGCGCGAACCGACGCAACTACGCCCTGCTGACAGGCAGCCTGTACGAGCCGCGCAAATATACGATTCAGAGCTGGATCTTTCTCGGGCTGCTTTGCGCCGGGCTGCTCGCGCTCGCACTGCTGCCGGCGCTGCTATTCAGTTGGCTCTTTGCGCATCTGCTCGGTGCTTTCTTCGGAATGGACATCCACTGGATGGGGTTTGCGCACTGAGTGTTTGCGCGAGCCGATGCGGTAGACTAGAAATGTCGGGGCGTAGCGCAGTCTGGTAGCGCATCTGCTTTGGGAGCAGAGGGTCGGGGGTTCGAATCCCTCCGCCCCGACCAGTTCACAACTCATTGAACCGGCGCAGTTTAGGCCGTATTTATTTTGGGTTCAACAACTTCCGCCTATTCTATACCTCTCCCTGTTGTCTATAAAATCCATACCGTAGAACTGCTTCTCCTCAGAACCTGCACCACCCGGCGGTACTCCTAAATCCCAAGATGTTTCACTCACTGCTCGATGGGCAGAAGCGGAATCACCTCCCGGCAGAGAACTTGCAGCTATCACAGATCCGTTATTGCTTCCTTAGCGTAGGTGCATGTACCCGAGCGATTTGACGGACAAGCAGTGGACCCGGCTGGAGCCGCTGCTGAACGAGCCACGGGCTGGGCGTCACGCTGGAGGCAGGCCGCGGACGTATGAACAACGCCGGGTGCTGGACGCGATGCTGTATGTGGTGAAGACAGGCTGCCCGTGGCGGCAGTTGCCGTCGAACTTTCCTCCCTGGAAGACGGTGTATGAGCATTTTCGCGCCTGGCGGGACAGCGGCGTGTGGGAGCGGGTCGGCAAGACGCTGCGCGAACAAGGACGCCAAGCGAAGGGTCGAAATGCCACGCCCAGCGTGGCGATCATCGACTCGCAGTCCGCCAGGACGGCGCTAAAAGGGGGCGGCGCGGTTACGACGCGGGCAAGAAGATCAAGGGCCGCAAACGACACCTCGCGGTAGACACCGAAGGCAACCTGCCGGCGGTGATTGTGCATTCGGCCGGCATCCAGGACCGTGTGGCAGCCCGTGCCGTGCTGATGCGCCTGTTCTGCCGCTTCGACAGCATCCGAAAGGTCTTCGTCGATGGCGGTTACACGGGCAAGCTGATCGCCTGGGCCAAAGAGAGGTTCGGATACAACCCGGAGGTGGTTCCGCGCAACCAGTTACACACGTTCCAGGTGCTGCCCAAACGCTGGGTCGTCGAACGCTCCTTCGCGTGGTTCAACTGGTCACGCCGTCTCTCCAAAGACTACGAACTCCTCCATACCTCCGCTGAAACCATCATCCACATCGCCTTCGCCCACCTGCTCCTGCGACGATCCCCTTCGTTTCTGGACAGGTTCTTAGAAGTTGAGGATAAACAGCTAAAGAATTGTGCCCGCTCGTCCGTCGTGGTGTGTTCGGCACTCATTCTATCGCCGTCGGTAGTCATCGAACGCCGCTCCCAGCCAAATATCTATCCCAAAATGCTACCGAGTTCAAGAATCATACACATTTTGTGACCGGATGGATTTTGGCGAGGCACACCTCCACAGTGCCCAATAGTGTAACGTGGTTGCCGGAGAAAAACATGAGAACGGAACTTGACCTTACTCCTGCGAACATCCTCGGTTTTGCCCAGAAGTACTCCTTCTATCCGCCGGATCAGGCGATTGGCTATCAATCTGCCAACTCGACCTCGACCCTGCTGACCGGCAAGTTTCAGGGCTTCCGCCACACTGTCGTCAACGACGCTCAGAAGGCCGTTCGCCTCACCGTCAAACGACAGCAGGACCCATCCAGAAACCGTGCAGCGGACTTCCTCATCGAACCATCGATCACCGCAACCACCGGCACTCCGGCCTACTTCCTCCCATGGGACTCACGCGGGGCCGCCGTCGAGATGACGATCCCCCGCTTCGCCCCCGGAGGCGATGCCACCGCGAACCCGCCCATCTTCTTCACCGCCGTGCTCAGCGGCTGCTCCATCGTCTTCAAAGGCACCCCGGCCAAACCTACCATCTTCCACTGCGGCACCGCTGGCGGCGGAGCGGGCGCGGACACGCAGGGCGACTCCAACAAATACTTCCGCAGTATGCTGCGAAACATCAAGAGCCAGGGACTCGGCCGCTCCAACTACAACGTTTCCACCCAGGTACTCAGCACCGACTACATGCACACCCGCGCCGGAGGCGGCGTCGCTCCCGGTCACGAAACAGGCTTCAAAAGCAAGCTTGAGACACACTACAAAAACTCGTTCTACATCGAGAATGTCAACATGTGGGGCTGCATCTTTGGCTTCCGCAATGGAGCGAACTGGGAGTTTTATCTCCAGGAAAACGCCACCATCTCCTACTACAAGCTCGAAGACATCGTCGAGCACTTTGTAAAGCAAGCCATGCTTAAGAAGAAGCCCACCGGGTGGGACATCTCTCAGCTCACGCAGCAGGACCTGTTTGCCGCTCGGCTCCCTCTCATCCTGCGCGCGCGGCCTGCCGTCGTCACTCGCGTCTTCCCTGGCGGAGCGGCCATCGCAGCCGTCACCAGTCGCTGGAAGACGCTGAGGGTGTGAGCGGTCAGGCCTCCATCGCGCCGGAGTAGACAGCCATCCCGGCTACCGCGTCCACGCCCATCGCATCGAGCGCGTCCACCTCGGCGCGTTCCTTAATGCCGCCCGCGACGATCAACTGCTTCGCCGTCGTCGAGCGCAGCACCGCCGCCACGTCCATCGGAAACCCGCTCATGGTTCCCTCCGTATCGACGTGGGTGTAGAGAAACGCCGAGCAGTAGTCCTCCAGCCAGGTCACGGCCTCCTCCGGCGTCAGGTCCACCGAGTCTTTCCACCCCTTCACCGCCACCTTGCCGCCCTTGGTATCGACGCTGAAGACCAGCGCCTCCTCACCCAACTCCTTCTTTAACCCGGCAGCGAACTCCTTGTTCACGCCCGCAGCCCCGAACAGACTCGACCCAAAGATCACCCGCTTCGCCCCGGCCGCCAGCAGAGCCCGCCCGTCCGCAGCCGAGCGCAAGCCGCCACCAACCTGACAAGGCAACCGCTTACAGAACATCTCGATCAGCGCCCGGTTGTCGCCCTGCCGCATCGCCGCATCCAGATCGATCAACTGAACCACCGGATACTTCTGGAAACGCTCGATCCAGTACTCGAAATCGTCGAACGCGAGCTTTAGTTTCTCGCCCTGCACCAACTGCACAATCCGCCCACCCATCAAATCAATCGAAGGAATTAACATGTCGTCTCCTGCATCGAAAATAAAACCTGTCATTCTGAGCGCAGCGAAGAACCCCTGCATTTCGCCGCTGCCCGTTTTTCAATCGGTGTTCATCGGTGCGAATCGGTGTTAAGCCGTTCAACAAGGCAGCCGGACACTCACGCCCGCCTGCTGCAACTCCGCCTTCAGCGCCCGCGAGTCGGTCACGCCGAAGTGGAAGATGCTCGCCGCGAGCGCCGCATCGGCCCGCCCGCGCCCGAACACATCCACGAAGTGCCCCGCCGTGCCCGCGCCGCCCGACGCGATCACGGGAATCTGCACTGCCGCACTGACCGCAGCAGTCAGCTCGCAGTCGAAGCCCGAGCGCATTCCGTCCGTGTCCATCGAGGTCAGCAGAATCTCGCCCGCGCCGCGCCCCTCGGCCTCGCGTGCCCAGTCGATGACCTTGCGACCGGTCGGCTTGCGCCCGCCGCTGACGTAGACCTCAGCATCCTCAGCGCCAGCCTGCCCGCGCCGCGCGTCGATGGCGACGATGACCGCCTGCGCTCCGAAGCTGCCGCCGATCTCGCCGATCAACTCGGGCCGCGCAATCGCCGACGAGTTGATGCTCACCTTGTCCGCGCCCGCATCGAAGACCGCCGCCGCATCCTCCGCGCTGCGGATGCCGCCGCCGACGGTGAAAGGAACGAACAGCGCCGCCGCCGTCCGCTTCACCGTATCGAGCAGCGTCCCGCGCCCTTCGTGCGTGGCCGTGATGTCGAGCAGCACAATCTCGTCCGCCCCTGCCGCAGCATGACGATGCGCAAGCTCCGCCGGGTCGCCCGCGTCGATGATGTCCACAAACTGCACACCCTTGACCACGCGCCCGCCGCGCACATCGAGACACGCAATGATTCTCTTCGTCAGCATCTATCCCAGCCTCACCGGCACAGCCGCCGCCACCGCAACCTCCGAGCCTTCACAGACAATCCGGGCCAGCGAGTCGCCATCTTCAATCACCGCTCCATGCTCCACGAACCACTCCACCAGCAACCCCTGCTTCGGACAGGGCACATGAAACTCCATCGCCCCATCGGTCACGGTGCAAACCGCCTGCCCCGTTCCCACCAGCGTGCCCACCGAGACAAGCTGCTGCACAAACGTGTAGGAGGGCTCACTCGCTGCAATCTTCAACTCATACATAAACGGCATTGCTATAACTCCACAAAGTTCTTCAAAACCTGTAAGCCCACGGCGCTCGACTTCTCCGGATGAAACTGCACACCCATCACATTCTCCCGCTCGACGACGCTGGTAAACGCTCCGCCGTAATTCGTAACAGCAGCGGTTGCTTCAACCACAGGAGCCCGCCATGAGTGTGTGTAATAGACAAAGCCGCCGTCCTTCACGCCGCGCAACAGCTTCGAGTCCGCCCGCACGTTTTCAAGCGAGTTCCAGCCAACGTGCGGAGACTTCAACTCCGCCCCCTCATACAGAGCAGGGAACCGCTCACACAACCCCGCAAAGTGCCCCAGCCCATCAATCCCCGGAGCCTCAGTCGACCCCTCAAACAACCACTGCAACCCAACACAAATCCCCAGGAACCACGCACCTTTCGCCACACTCTCGCGCACGGCATCGGTCAGTCCGAGGTTACTCAACAACTGCGTTGCCTGAAAGTGCCCAACGCCGGGAAGCACTATTTTGCTTGCCTTACGCACGTCGTCAGGCGATTGCGTAACGTGAGTCTCCGCACCAAGGTAGTTGAGCGTCTTGAGCACGCTAGTCAGGTTCCCCGCTTTGTAATCAATCACCGCAACCATTAGTAAAGTGACACTCCTATCAGATACCAAAACACCAATGCCAATGATGCAGCGATCACAGCGCCTACTCTCCACCATCTCTCGCCAAAAAAACAGAGTACACACCCAAATAGCGAAGAACCTAGCCCCCAAGTTACCCATGGAACACCTTCATCTGCTTGCTTCAAATAATCTTGGGTATCTACTGGCCGGAGGTAGCTTCCGACTACCAGAGCGATCGATAGCAGGACAGACACAACTCCGCAGATAAAAGGTGCTCGACGGATTTGTGTCGCTCTACTCACAGCAAGCCCTTCGTACTCGGAAGCATCTCGCGCATCCGCTCATCGCGTGAGCAGGCCCCGCGCAGAGCGCGGGCGAATGCTTTAAAGATGGCTTCGATCTTGTGGTGGTTGGAGCGGCCGTACATCGTCTTCACATGAACATTCGCCTTCGCGCCTCGGGCGAAGCCATCGAAGAAGTCGGCCAACAGCTCGCTCTGGAAGTCACCCACGAGACGCACCTTCACCTTGTCATCGACGACATAAGCGACGCGCCCGCTCAGGTCTACAGCGGCGACGGCGAGCGTCTCATCCATCGCCATGACGAAGTATCCGGCGCGCATGATGCCCTTCTTGTCGCCGAGGGCTTTGTTGAACGCCTCGCCCAGAGCGATGCCGACATCCTCGACGGTGTGGTGCTGGTCTACATCGAGGTCGCCTTTGCAGCTAATCGTCAGATCGAAGCCACCGTGTCTTGTGAACAGTTCCAGCATGTGGTCGAAGAAGCGGATGCCAGTCGAGACCTTGTACGTCCCCTGGCCGTCGATGGTCAGCTTCAACGCAATCTGCGTCTCGGTGGTGTTGCGTTTGATGGTTGCTGTTCGCACACTCTTCGCCATTACTCGAACTCCCTTACGCCGTTGTTGAACTGCTTACTCGCAGAGCCGCTTACCTGTTGCGGCCTCCAGCGAATTTCTTGCAGGCAAATCTTCAGAGCTTCAAGCCCGCGTGTCACGTGCTCTTCCACGCCAATGGTGATGCGCACGAAGCCGTCGCAGCCCGGGTCAGCCGAGCGGTCGCGCAGCAGTACGCCGTGCGCGCGCATCGCGGCGACGAGGTCCTTGTGCTTCGCGCCGATGTTCATCAGCACGAAGTTGGCGGCGCTGGGGAAGAAGGGAATACACAGCTCGCGTAGCCCCTCCATCATACGGTCACGTCCTACACGCACCTGTTCGATGTACCACTGAAGATAGTCTTCATCGGCCAGCGCGACGGGCAGGCAGTCGAGCGCGATGCCATTCACGTTGTACGGCGAGCTGACCTTGCGCAGATACTTCACCAACTCCGCATTCCCGGCGAGCATTCCGATGCGCAGGTTGGCGAGACCGTAAGCCTTCGAGAAGGTGCGCGTCACAACCAGGTTCGGCGTTGCGGCGAGGTCCGCCATCACCGACTCGCCGTGGAAGTGGTAGTACGCCTCATCGACCATAAGCACCGCTTGCGGAGCGGCCTTTGCAATCGCCAGCAGGTGCTCGCGGCTGACGGTTGCTCCGGTCGGGTTGTTGGGCGAGGCGACGATGATGAGCTTCGTCCGCTCCGTAATCGCGGCCACGAAGCGATCGAAGGGAAACTCCAGCGTTGGCCCAGCCTGCACTCTGCGCAGGTGCGGCGTCATCATCATGATGCTGACGTCGTACATGAAGAACGACGGCGTGCAGATGAGCGCCTCATCGTCGGCTTCGAGGAACGCGCAGCACATCAGGTGGATGGCTTCATCGACGCCGTTGGTCAGGAGCACCTGCGCGGGTGCGAGGCCGAAGTGCTGGGCGACGATGCGCTCGACCCCTTCACGCTCGGGATACTTCGTCAGGCCCTCGGCGGTTACTTTGCGCAACTGCTCCAGCACGCGCGGCGAGGGGCCGAAGGTGTTTTCGTTGAAGTCGAGGCGCAGGGCAGTGCGCTCGGCAAGCGGCGGATGATACTCCGGCATCTCGACGACCAGCCGCCTCGCCTTCACAGTATTTGCAGGTGTCGTGGTTGTGCTCATTGCATCCTCACTCGCACGCTTGCTGCGTGAGCCGTCAGCCCCTCGGCCTCGGCCAGCGCAATGGCATGTGGCCCAATCTGCTTCAATCCTTTCCGCGTGTACTCCTGCACGGTGATGACCTTCACGAAGTCCATCACGCTGAGGCCGCCGCGCACGCGGCCTACGCGGCCTGTGGGCAGCACGTGGTTCGGTCCGGAGACGTAATCTCCCATCGACTGCGGTGTGTAGTTGCCTACAAAGACGCTGCCGGCGTTGCGCACCCACTTGAGGTCTGCGGACGAGTCAACGGTCAGGTGCTCGGGGGCGAGACGGTTGGTGAGTTCGCGCGCTTCTGCAACTGTTTTTGTGACAAAGATCGCGCCCTGCGCGGCGAGCGACTTCTTCGCAATGGCATTGTTCTTTGCTTGCGCCTTGACTTCAGCGGCGACGGCCTTCGCTAGCGATTCGTTGCCGGTGATGAGTACTGCGAGCGCCTCGGGATCGTGCTCCGCCTGCGCTACGAGATCTGCGGCGATGCCTGCGGCAGAGCCCATCTCGCTGGCGACGACGATCTCCGTCGGCCCGGCGGGCATGTCGATACCGCATTCGCTTGAGACCATCACCTTCGCTGCAGTGACGAAGAGGTTTCCAGGCCCGACGACCTTGTCCACGCGCGCAATCGTCTCCGTTCCGTAAGCCAGGGCGGCGATGGCCTGCGCACCGCCTACTCGGTAGAACTCGGATACACCAGCCAGCCATGCGGCCGCCAGGGTCTCGCGCGCGGGCTTGGGCGAACAGACTACGATGCGTTCTACTCCTGCCACCTGTGCGGGTGTCACGGTCATCAGCAGTGTAGAAGGTAGCGGGTAACGTCCTCCCGGTACGTAGCAGCCGACACTTGCGAGCGGGCGGACAATCTGCCCGGCCTTCACACCATCAGCGGGAGAAAACATCCACCCCTTCGGCAACTGCGCTTCAGCGAAGGCAAGAATGTTGCCTCGCGCCACCATCATCGCGGCTTGCAACTCCGGAGCAGTTGACTCCCACGCGGCGCGCATCTCGTCGCGTGAGACTGCGAGCGGCTGCGTCTTCGCAAGAGCATCGAATTGCGCGGCATATTTTCGCAACGCAGCGTCGCCGCCTTTGCACACGCTGGCAAGAATCTTCCGTACCACCGGCTCGACGCGGGCCGTGTTCACTGCGCCGCGCCGCTCCAGCGTCTCGATCATTGCCTCCGCAGCTTTTGTGCCGCGGCCGAACGTCTTCACCAGCTTCATCATCGAACTCCAAAGACAGCTTCCAGCTCTTAGCTAAAGGCTCGAGGCTAAGAGCTAGTAGCTGATTTACACCACAACCTTGCTCAGCGGATACTCGACGATTCCCGTTGCGCCTGCGGCCTTCAGCCTGGGAATGACATCGCGCACCAGCGACTCGTCGAGGATGGTGTTGAGCGCAACCCAGCCGGGATCGCTCAGCTGCGAGACCGTCGGCGAGTTCAGCGCGGGCAGCACGCCGATCACGGCATCGAGCGCGGCCTTGGGAGCGTTCAGCATCAGCCCGACGCGGCCCTGCGCAGCGATGGCGGCGTTCAGCATCAGCGCGATGTTCTCGATCTTGTTGCGCTTCCACGCATCCTTGAAGGCGGCTTTGTTGGCGATCAACTGCGTCTCGCTCTCCATCAGGGTCTCGATGATGCGCAGCCGGTTGGCCTTCAGCGAGGAACCTGTCTCCGTCACCTCGACGATGGCGTCGGCCAGTGTCGGAGGCTTCACTTCGGTCGCGCCCCAGCTAAACTCGACCGTTACGGGAATCTTCCTCTCGGCGAAGTATCGCTTGGTGAACTCGACCAGTTCAGTGGCGATGGTCTTACCTGCGAGGTCCTCGGGCTTCTGGAACGGCGAGTCCTCAGGCACGGCGAGCACCCAGCGCACCTTCTGGCGGCTCTGCTTGGAGTAGGTGAGGCTGGTGACGTACTCGACATCCGTCTGGTTTTCGAGCACCCAGTCGTTGCCGGTCAACCCGGCGTCGAGCGCGCCATGCTCGACGTAGCGTGCCATCTCCTGCGCGCGGACCAACATGCACTCGATCTCCGCGTCGTCGATGGTCGGGAAGTAGCTTCGCCCGTTGGCGAAGATGCGCCAGCCCGCGCGCTCGAATAGAGCAATGGTTGCGTCCTGCAGGCTGCCCTTGGGAATTCCCAGCTTCAATTTCTTTGCGTCGGCCATTACTTCGTCTCTCCTGTTACTTGAATCGGTTTGGTAAAGCAGCTTACGGTGCCTTCGTGGCACACCAGCCCGTCGCCTTCGACTTCTACCTTGAACAGCAGTGCGTCGTTGTCGCAGTCGGTCGAGGCGGAGATGACGCGCAGGCGGTTGCCGCTGGTCTCGCCTTTCATCCATAGCTTCTGGCGCGTCCTGCTCCAGAAGGTGACGAAGCCGGTTTCGAGCGTCTTTTGGTAGCTGACTTCATTCAGAAAGCCGAGCATCAGCATCTCGCCCGTCTTCGCATCCTGGACCATTCCCGGGACCAGGCCATCCATTTTTTCAAAGTCAATCGTTACATCTGCCATGTTCTGTTCTCCATTTGCTTCGGTAGGCTGTGACGAGACCGCAAGCAAGAGAAAAGGCCCGCTCGCGGTGTGCGCGTCAGCGGGCCTTTCCAATCCTTTGTAAGCGTTCGTTACTTCGCTACGCCGGACACAGCCGCCAACACGCAGGTCGCATGATGGTGATGATGCCCGTGATGGAAGCCCTGAAAGCTCATCTCTGCTTCAAGAGTAGCGTTCATGCAGGCGGAAGTCAACTGCTCCTGAAGGCTTGCGTATTGACGCGCCGGACGCACTCTCGTAGTCTTTCGCATGGAATTCATCCGCTTTACCACGGAGACTCTATCTATGCGCATCCTTCGTTCCAAGCTGCTTGCGGCTGCTCTTCTCTTCGCGTCTGTGCCGGTGCTGTCGGCTGCCCAGGCCAAGCACGCGGCCAAACCTGCCGCCAAGCCTGCTGCGTCGGCGCCCTCTTCCGCGCCGCTCGACATCAACACCGCCACGGCCGACCAGCTCAAGGCGTTCAACGGTATCGGCGACGCCTATGCTTCGCGGATTATCGCGCACCGTCCGTATACCGCCAAGAACCAGCTCGTGACGCGCGGCGTTATTCCAGAGGCGACGTACAACAAGATCAAAGACCAGATCATCGCCAGTAAGCCCAAGAAGTAGAACGAGCTATTTCAGATCCATCACCACAATGCGGCCATCGGAGTAGAAGCCTCCTCCGGTGGCCGTCTTTGCCTTGAGCATCGGGTCTTCCGGCGTGACGTATGCTGCGCTGGAAAACGCACCTGCGGCCTCGAAGCTCTGCAAGAGGAAGTCGCGCTCTTTATCGATCTCCGGGTCGATCTTGTGGGTCACGCCGCCGTTGCGCTGGTCGCGCTCGAAGCCGATGTCGTGCGTGGCTGAGCCGACCCAGAGCGGCTTGCCGTTAATTGTCCTGTCCGTCTTCCACGTGCGCAGATGGTGGCGCTCGGCGGCGACCTTCAGCGGATCGCCGCGCGCGAACGAGAGGTCCTGCGGCCTGCCGAACAGATACAGCGTGCTCATTGGCATCTCAGTATAGGGCTCGTGGCTCATCGTCGACAGAATCCCATGCAGCAGCGCGTCGCCCACCGACTTGTCCACCGGCACCCAGCCTGCTGCTTTGAATGCGGCCTGCACCTGATCTTCAGTGCCGATGAGGGCGTAGTTCACCATGTCGCCCTCATGGCCCTCGTCGTCGGAGACGCGGCGCGGAATGCCCGCAAACGTAGCGGGCGAGACCAGTTTGCTCACGTTTGGAGACGACGCCACGGCCTTCGCCTTCGCTTCTGCTTCAAATGCCAGCTTCACCTTGAAATTCCCTGTTGCGGTCAGATCGCTGCTCAGGTTCATCCGCAGGTAAAGCCGCCCGTTGGCCGGAACTACAAGGTCGTTGTCCTTGCCAACCAGGAAGGGGACGGAAGCGCCAAGGTCGCCGACACGCCCCACCAGCGCGCCGGTGTTTGCATCGTTCAGCGGGAACTGTCTCAGCAGGTCGCGCCATCCGCGCGCCGCGCCATCGGGATCGACCGTGCGCCCGTCCTCCAGGCTCGCGCTGCCCGTGGCTGCAAAGTGCAGCTTTTCTCCGGCCGCAAGCACCACGCCGGTGTCCTGCCAATCGCCGTCCTTCACGGCGAACTCGTAGTTTTTCTTGTGCGCAATGGCGCTTGCCTGCGGATCGGCGCTCTGGCCGGCAATCGCCTGCACGCCCGCATGTACAGGCGTAACGGCGGCGGCGGGTGCGGCGGCGTTCAAAGCCTGTCCGTGCGTCGGCACTCCGGCGGCCAACATTACTACAAAGAGTACAACTTTCGTTACTCTGCCCAGCGGCTGCCTCGGCGCTGCAAATCGGTTAAAGTGGTTCATAGCAGTATCTGTCTCATCTTAAGGCTGCTGCATTGCTGCATCTTAAGGATAAGACGCAGAACCGGGACGGACGGCCCATGTTCTTTCCTCGTCATTCCGCTGCCGCAGTTGCCCGCGCCCTCGCGGTCTTGGGCATCCTCGTGGTGCTGACCGGTTGCCAGGCGATGGTTAACCCCGCGTCCACGGCGCAGGTGCGCGTCATCGACGCCTCGCCCGACGTTCCCGGCATCGACCTTTATCAAGGTACTGATGGTGTGGCCTATAACCTCGGCTTTGGCGACGTTACCTCGTACGTCCCCATCGTCCCCGGGGCCTACACGCTGTCCGCCGCCACAGCGGGCACGCGCCAGATTCTCTCCTTCGACAAGCCCACATTAGCCGCGGCCAGCCAATACACGATCCTGATCGGCAATACTGCGGGAAGCCTCCAACAACTCACGCTCAAAGACCAGAACCAGCCCGCACCCCCAGGACAGACTTCGCTGCGCTTTCTTGACGAGGCTACGCGCGCCGGCCCCGTCGATGTCTACATGGTCCCCTCAGGACACGCTCTCGTTACGGTCAACCCCATCCTGACCAACGTGGCCTTCGGCGCAAACACTGGCTACCGGAACATTCCTTCAGGGACGTACACGCTCGTAGTTCTGCCCGCTGGCGCAGTTCCTGTCAGCACTGCTGCCGCCAGCTACACGGGTGCGCAGATTACCTACCCCAGCGCCGCCGCGCGCACGCTCATCTTCATCGACCAGCCGCTTGCGACCATCCCCGGTCTCCAGGTCATCACCGCCGACGACTACGACAGCCCCGCCTGAGCCTTCACGCAACGTGTCAGGTCTCTGCAACTTTTCGGGCAGCGCATCAGCGCAGATGTGCCGCGTACCCCGAAAAACAGCGAATGTCGCGGTGTTTCGCAAAAATTAAAAACTTCCCGACACCGCAACACGGCTCACTTGCCTGTGTCTATCTGAACCGTAAGCGGCAGCAGGCAGCATTCAGGCGGTTGCCGAAAAACATAAGGAGCTCTCACATGAATTTCACCAAACTCGCCCTCATCGCTTCACTTACCTTCGCGCCGGTCGCCATCGTCGCGCAAGCCACGACAACCGCCGCTCCCACGGCTACGCCCGCCCACCACGATTACGACATCAACCAGCGCAAGGAAAACCAGCAGGACCGCATAGGGCAAGGTGTCAAGAGAGGCCAGCTCACCGCTGGCGAGACTTCGCACCTGGAGAAGCAGGAGTCGGCCATCAACAAGGAAGAGCACAACATGCGCGCGCAGGACAACGGTCATCTGACCAAGCAGGACCGCAAGACCCTGCACCGCCAGCAGAACCAGGAGTCGCGCAGGATTTATCGGGACAAACACAACACTCGTCATCAGCGCGGGTAACGCAGCGCCTCCTCGTGGGCCGATGAGGTGAGCCTGGAAACAGACGGGCCGCGGAGAGTCCATCTCCGCGGCCCGCATTTTCTCGATGAGTCTTTAGTACCGGTACTGCTCTGCCTTGTAAGGACCCTCTACCGGAACCCCCAGATACTCTGCCTGCTTCGACGAGAGCGTCGTTAGCTTCACGCCGATCTTTTCGAGGTGCAGCCGCGCGACTTCCTCGTCCAGCTTCTTCGGCAGGATGTAGACGCCAGGCTTGTAGGCGTCCTTGTTCTTCCACAGGTCCAGCGCGGCGAGCGTCTGGTTCGAGAAGCTCGACGACATCACGAAGCTCGGGTGTCCCGTCGCGCAGCCCAGGTTCACCAGACGGCCTTCGGCCAGCACAAAGATGCTGTTGCCATTGGGGAAGGTGTACTTGTCCACCTGAGGCTTGATGTTCAGCTTCTTCACGTCTTTGGCCGCGTTCAACTGGTCCATCTGGATCTCGTTGTCGAAGTGGCCGATGTTGCAGACGATCGCTTGGTCCTTCATCAATTTCATGTGCTCGAAGGTGATGATGTCCACGTTGCCGGTGCAGGTCACGTAGATGTCGCCGCGCCCCAGCGTCTCTTCAAGCGTATTGACCTCGTAGCCCTCCATCGCGGCCTGTAGCGCGTTGATGGGGTCGATCTCGGTGACGACGACGCGCGCTCCCATGCCGCGCAGCGAAGCGGCCGAGCCTTTGCCCACGTCGCCATACCCACAGACGACCGCGATCTTGCCTGCAACCATCACGTCGGTTGCACGCTTGATGCCGTCCACCAGCGACTCGCGGCAGCCATACAGGTTGTCGAACTTGCTCTTGGTGACGGAGTCGTTCACGTTGATGGCCGGCACCAGCAGCTTGCCCTGCTCCATCATCTTGTAAAGACGGTGAACGCCGGTCGTCGTCTCCTCGGCGACGCCCTTCCACTCCTTCGCCAACTTCGTGAAATAGGTTGCGTCCTCGGTATGGATCTTCTTGAGCAGGTTCTTGATGACCTGCTCTTCCTGATTGCCCGAGGGGGTGTTCACCCAGCCGTCGCCCTTCTCCAGTTCGACGCCCTTGTGGATCAACAGCGTCACGTCGCCGCCGTCGTCGATGACGATCTGCGGGCCCAGCCCGCCCTTGTGGCGCAGCGCCTGGTCGGTACACCACCAGTACTCTTCGAGAGTCTCGCCCTTCCAGGCAAAGACCGGCACGCCTGCCGCTGCAATCGCAGCCGCCGCATGGTCTTGCGTCGAGAAGATGTTGCAGCTTGCCCAGCGCACGTCCGCGCCCAAAGCAACCATCGTTTCAATCAGCACGGCGGTCTGAATCGTCATGTGCAGCGAGCCGGTTACGCGCACGCCCTTGAGCGGCTTGCCTGCGGCGTACTTGTTGCGGATTGCCATCAGGCCGGGCATCTCCTGCTCGGCGATGTCAATTTCCTTGCGGCCAAACTCCGCCAGCGAAAGGTCCCGGACCTTGTACTCCGCCGCCACTGTTGCTTTGTCAATCGTTGCTGTAGCCATTACAACCTCGTCTCAATGTCAAAATCACATGCCTATTCAGGATACCAGCCGGGGCCGCATTTCACGCGGCAAACCGCTAACTCTTCACCGTTTCAGCCACCGCCCTGGGGCGCCGCACGGCAAGCGCCAGCAGGGCCGCGCATACGGCCAAACCGCTCATGGCAAGCAGTCCGCCGGCGAAGCTGTGCGTCGCGTCCCGCAGCCGCCCAATCGTATACGGCCCGGTGAACCCGCCGACTCCGCCGACAATCTGCAGGATGGCCACCGCGCCCGCTGCCGCTGTGCCGCCCAGCATACTCGTGGTCAGGGCCCAGAACGGCCCCATCATGCTCCACAGGCCGACGGCGGCCAGCGTCAACGCGCACAGGGCAATCATCATGTTGTGCGCCACGGCGACCCACGCAAAGCCGATTGCCGAGAGCAGCAGGCATCCGGCAATGTGCCACCGCTGCTCTTTGCGCTTGTCCGAACTCCACCCCACCACCAGGGTCATGATGGCGGCGGCAAGATAGGGAAACGTTGCGTAGCGATCAATCACGCTGGAGTCCGCTGCGCCATGTGAGAAGCTGGCGAGAATCAGCGGCATCCACAGGTTGACGATGTACACGCCCACCTGGCTCACGAAGTAGGCGCCCGCGAGCACCCACAGCGCAGGCAGCTTGAAGGCATCGCCCAGCCGGTGATGCGACGCTGCGCCGAATCGTTCGCTGTCGCGCAGCAGTTCTTCATCGAGCCACGATTTTTCATCCGCACTCAGCCACGGAGCGTCGTCCGGGCTGTCTCGCAATAGGAACAACACCGAGATGCCCAACACAATGGTCGGTATTCCCTCGGTCAAAAAAAGCCACTGCCACCCGGCAAGGCCGTGCCATCCATTCATACGCAACACGGCGCTCGAAAGCGGCCCGCCCACCACGCCTGCCAGCGAGGTCGCAATCATGAACCGCGAGACTGCCCGCGCTCGCTCGTGTGTAGGAAACCAGTAGGTCAGGTAGACGATCATGCCGGGGAAGAAGCCAGCCTCGCTGACGCCCAGTAGAAACCGCAGCACATAGAACGACTCGGCTGAATGCATGAACATCATCAAGGTCGAGATGATGCCCCAGGAGACCATGATCCGCGCCATCCACACACGCGCGCCGACACGAGTAAGAATCAGGTTGCTGGGCAGGTCGAACAGGGCCGAGCCGAGAAAATAAATCCCCGCGCCAAATCCATAGACCGTGTTGCTGAAGTGCAGGTCGCGCTGAATGTCCATAGCCGCGAACCCCACGTTCACGCGGTCGAGGTAGTTCACGATATACAGCAGAAACATGTACGGAATCAGCCGCCAGGTGATCTTCCTGTAAACAGCCCGCGCATTCACCGCATCAAGGCCCATCGTTCCACTCTACATGCATCGGGCCGTGTGATTGCTATGTGCCCTTTTCAGCCGCCAGCAGCTTCTTCTTCCGCTCGACACCCCAGTGATAGCCGGCAATCGTGCCATCGCCGTGAATCGCGCGATGACACGGCACCACCACTGCTACCGGGTTCGACCCGATGGCCGAACCCACCGCGCGTGCGGCCTTCGGCATTCCCAGCTCGCGTGCGATCTCGCCGTAGCTTCGCGTCTCGCCGCGTGGGATCTCCTGCAACGCGCGCCACACCCGCTGCTGAAACGCCGTAGCCCGCACGTCCAGAGGAAACTTCGCTGCGCGCGGATGCTCGCTCATCTGGCTTGCAATATACTCGACTGCCTCAGCCAGCCAGCCGTCTGTGCTCTTCGCACGAACAATCTCAGCTTTTTTGAACCGCCCGCGCAACTCGGCCAGCAGAGCTGCATCGTCCTTGCCGAAGGCAATCGAGCACACACCTGCATCGGTTGCCGCTACCAGCATCCGCCCCAGCGGACTGGCCGCCGTCGCATATTGAATCTCTACTCCCGCGCCGCCTTCGCGTATTTTCTTTGGCTTCATGCCCAGCACCTCGCTGCTCGACTCGTACAACCTGCTGCTCGAACCGAACCCGGCATCGTAGATCGCGTCCGTGATCCGCGTCGCGGGTTTCCGCACCTTATCTCTGAATTTCGCCAGCCGCTGCTCCCGCGCAAATTCGCCCGGACTGACACCCAGCACGCGCTTGAACCCGCGCAGCAGTGGAAGTCTCCCTATGCCGACGGCGCGGGCAACGTCTTCGAGCGGCGTCCTCTCGTCCGCGTGGTCGCGCAGATACTGCGCCGCAGCCCGCACCGCACCCTCCTGCGGATCGGGCCTCGCCTCGGCGCATTCCGGGCCGCATCGCTTGCAGGCCCGGTATCCGGCTGCCTCGGCCTGTGCCGGGGAAGGGAAGAAGGCCACCTGCTTCCGCGCTGGCCGCCTGCTTGCACAACTTGGGCGGCAGTAGATGCCGGTTGATTTCACCGCATACACAAACTGTCCGTCCGCCCGGCGGTCGCGCCCAAGCACCTGCTGCCACTGTTTCCCGGAAAAATAGCTGGGAGTTGGAGTCATCTTCGCGCTTGTTCGAGCTGTGCGGGTCATCGTCATTCCAGTATCCTCCCACCGTCCGGTTGGCCGCCACACTCCGCTTTGTTCGCCCAAATTCCTCCGGGTCGTTGCCTCTCTCGCCACTGCCCCATCATTATTGCCGCGGCGGGCGCTTACGGCTTCGCGTACACTTGTCGCCATGAAGACCCTCCCCGCGCTTCTCGTGCTTGTGCTTGCCGCCGCTGCTCCTGCTCAAAAGATGAGCTCCACCGCTGCGCCTGATGGCGAACATCTGTTGATCAGCCTTTCTGCCAAGGGTGTCCAGATCTACACCTGCAAGCAGGTCAATGCCAACACGCAATGGGTCTTCGAGGGTCCCGAGGCTACGCTCTCGAATGCAAAAGGTGAAGCGGTCGGCACGCACGTCGCAGGACCCATCTGGAAGTACCTCGATGGCAGCCAGGTCACAGCGGAGGTTGTCGCCACTAGCGAGGCACCTGTAGCCAACTCAATCCCGTGGCTGCTGCTGCACGCGACGAACTCGAAAGGCTCAGGACTTCTGTCGCGCGTCGATGCCATCCGCCGCACCAACACCCACGGCGGCATTGCCCCGGCCACCGGCTGCGACGCCGGGCACCTCAACGCCACCGTCCGCGTCCCCTACACCGCGACGTACAACTTTTACTCACTGCAGCCGTGAGCAGACGCCAGCCTTGAAAATCAAAGAGGCAGGCACGTGGCCTGCCTCTTTGGTTCAATCTGTCCTGAAGTTACGAGACTGTCTGCTTGAGCCCTGCCTGCTCTTTCAAAGCGGCGGCCTTGTCGGTCTTCTCCCATGTGAAGCCCTCGTCCTTGCGGCCGAAGTGGCCGTAGGCAGCAGTTGCCTTGAAGATGGGCTTGCGCAGGTCGAGGCTCTCGATGATGCCCTTCGGCGTCAGCGAGAAGTTCTTGCGCACCAGCGCCTCCAGCCTGGTCTCGTCGATCTTGCCCGTGCCGAACGTATCCACCAGCACGCTTACCGGCTCGGCAACGCCGATTGCATAAGCAAGCTGCACCTCGCAGCGGTCCGCAAGCCCGGCGGCGACGATGTTCTTGGCTACATAGCGCGCCATGTACGCGCCCGAGCGGTCCACCTTCGTCGCGTCCTTGCCGCTGAAGGCCCCGCCGCCATGACGGCCCATGCCGCCGTAGGAGTCAACGATGATCTTGCGGCCGGTCAAGCCGGTATCGCCCATCGGTCCGCCCACGACGAAGCGCCCCGTCGGGTTGATGTGGTACTTCGTGTCCTCATCCAGCAGGTTCGCCGGAATCACAGCCTGAATCACGTTCTTCAGGATGTCGCCACGCAGTTCCTCGTTGCCCACGGTTTCGGCATGTTGGGTCGAGATGACGACCGCATCCACGCGCACGGGCTTGAAGTTAGCGTCGTACTCCACCGTCACCTGGCTCTTGCCATCAGGCCGCAGATACGCCATCAGTCCGCTCTTGCGGACCTCGCTCAGCTTGAACGCCAGCTTGTGGGCCAGCGAGATCGCCGCCGGCATCAGCTCAGGCGTCTCGTTCGACGCATAGCCGAACATCATGCCCTGGTCGCCCGCGCCGCCCGTGTCCACGCCCATGGCGATGTCGCCCGACTGCTTGTTGATCGTCGAGATCACCGAGCAGGTGTTCGAATCGAACCCATACGAGGCATTGTCGTAGCCAATGGCCGCCACCGTACCGCGCACCAGACCCTGAATATCCACATAGGCTTTGGTGGTGATTTCGCCCGCAACAACGACCAGGCCGGTGCAGGTCAGCGTCTCGCAGGCCACGCGGCTGTAGGGGTCCTGCGCCAGGCAGGCATCGAGGATGGCGTCTGAGATCTGGTCGGCGATCTTGTCGGGATGCCCTTCGGTAACAGATTCACTGGTAAACAAAAAACGGTCGCGTGTCGCCAAAGCGAACTCCTTGGAGGTGAGTGTCTGCCCGCACACGAAGTCCGAACAGCGTCCAACCTTTTTATTCTACCGTTGCTCACCCGAAGGGGCAAAGCCCCGCAGCCGCCGGTATGCACTCGTTCCCGAACGGCGAGATTCCGCATTGAACGGGCAAAAGAAAACGGCGCCTGCCCGAGGGCAGACGCCGTGGAGATACTGCAATCGGTCTAAAAGCGGAACTTCGCTCCCACCTGCAGCACGCGAGGTGCGCGGTATGCAGTCACTTGGCCGAAGAGGCTCGATGTGGAAGAGACGCTGATCGAATCGAAGTTTGTGTGGTTGAAGGTATTGGTCGTCTCCGCCCGGAACTGGAACGAGGACTTCTCCCACACCTTGAAGTTCTTGAACAGCGCGAGGTCCCAGCGCTGGAAGCCGGGTCCGTTGATGGTGCCGCGCTGCGCATTGCCCGGACGGACTACACCCGAAGGAACGGCGGCGAAGGCATCGGTGTTGAACCAGTGCAGGCGTGTGTGCGGCCCCGCGTTCGGGTCGCCCACCTGGTCCGGACGAGGTCCGGCAGCGCTCGGCCCAAGGATGCCCAGGCCGCCCGGATCAAGGCCATCGCTGCGGGTTGCGGTAAACGGCAGGCCTGAGTTCATCGAGACGATGCCCGAGACCTCCCATCCGCCGACAACGCGGCCCACCAGTCCGGGCTGGTGCTTGAGGAAGGGCAGCTCGTAGACGAAGTCCGCCGTCAGGATCTGTCTCCGATCCAGCGCGGCGCGACCGTAGTCTCCCTTGATGTTGTAGAGGTTCTGCGTTGCGCTCGACCGGTCCGACTGGTTGTCCGTCAGGGCCTTCGACCACGTGTAGTTCACGTTGACCATGTTGTCGCCGGTAAAGCGCTTTTGCAGCGAAATCTGCAGCGAGTGGTAATTGGATGTGAACCAGGGCTCAATCGAATTGAGCGACGTATAGCCCTTGTAGGGGCGGATCTGGTTCAGTGTCGGCGAATTGCCCGTCGTGATCCGCTTCACGGTGTCACCGGGAACCGTGCTGCCCAGACCAGCGGCCAGGTATGCGCCTACCGGAACCTCGTTCAGGTCAACGATGCCCAGCAGGTGCCGGCCCAACTGGCCAAAATAACCCATGTCCAGAACGAGACTGGGAGCAAGCTGCTGCTGCAGGTCCAGGCTGAACTGCTGCGTGTACGGCGTCTTGAAATTCGGGCTTGTGCCGCGCAGCGTGGGTGGGTTGATGTTCAGCTTCGCAGTTCCTTGTGCCGGATCGTCAAAGCTGGTATTGGGAATGTTCGGCGACTGCACATACGGCGGGTTGGCAAAAATGTTCTGTTCATAGATGCCGTAGAGCGCCGTGTCGTAGGCGATGCCATAGCCGCCGCGCAGCGCAGCCTTGCCATTGCCGAACACGTCGTAGGCAAAGCCGACTCGCGGAGCAAAGTTCAGCGTGTCGTTCTTGCCGACCTTCTGGCCATACGGAGAGGTCTTGCCGTTGATGCTGATGCCGTTCAGCGCATCGTAGTTCGGGTTCGGCGTTACGCCGCCCTTGCACGGTGCGCCGGCAACGCAGAGGCTCCCTGCCGTGTCGATGGTCGGCGCGTTGGCCGCCTTGAACAGCGACGGGTCAAACGTCGTCAGCAGATGGTTCTTGTCCACCGGCTGCGGGAAGTAAGAGTAACGAACACCAATGTTCAGCGTGAGTCGCGGCGCTGCCTTCCAGTCATCCTGCGCATACGCCTCGATGGAGGTGTTCTGGATGTCGGGCGTCATATCCAGAGAAGCCTGGTTGAAGTTGGTGACGAACCCCATCAGGAAGTTCGCAAACGACTGCTGGTAGTTGTAGGCGCACGGCGGGTTCGTTCCAGGAAATGCACCTTTGCACAGTTGCGCCGAAGACAATCCAGCGTTGGTGAAACCGAATGTACCCTGGTTGCCGCCGCCTGCGTTCTCCGTCTTCTGGTAGTGGTCCCAGGTGATTCCGAGACGCAGCGAGTGCTGCCCCACGGTCTTCGATACATTCACGAAGATGTTCTTGTTGCGGTCGTAGTCGCGGTACGGGCCAAAGCCGCCAATCCCCTGACCGCCGCTGAATGTCAGCGCGGGGATGCGTCCCAGCGTTACCGCGAACGGCATGGTCGCCTTGATGTCAGGCGAGTGCGAAGACAATACCTGACCAGTCGGATCGCTGATAATTGCGCCGGATGAATACGCGTAACCGCCATCAATCAGAAGCCGCGGGTTGATCACGTACGTTGCATGACCGAGATAGGTGCGCCCCGGTGAGTTGGTAGAAGTCGTCTGCACTCCCGGATAACCCGTGCCGCTGAACAGGCCGCCCGGTTCAACCGTTGGCAGCTTGTCATTGATAAGGCGGAAGAACGCCGTCAACTTCTGACCGAACGTCTGGTCGATCCTGACTATTTCCTGCGTCTGGTCATAGACGTTGCGCTGAGCCGTAACCAGCGTGTGACCATCGCTCCCGCTCGGCTCGGGAATTGCCGCATAAACGTCCTTCAGGTACGCCTTCGCCAGGGGAGAGAACGTCGTCGGGTCGAGTGTGCTCGTCAGGGCCGCGTTGCAGTTGCCCGTTGCGGGATCCACCGAAGGGCACACCAAATTGCTGCCAAAGTTGCCCGCGCGCTCCGCCTGCGTGGGAACGCCGAAGTTTGAAAACGACGAGTACGTCAGGACGCGGCGGAACTCCTGCGAGAAAAAGAAGAAGGTCTTGTCGCGTCCGTCATACACGTGGGGAATCCACACCGGGCCGCCGATCGTGTAGCCAAAGTCGTTATACCGCAGCTTGCTGCGCGGTATCACGGATGACCGGTCCTTGTTCAGGTAGGTGTTGGCATTCAACACATCGTTGCGGAAGAACTCGTACGCTGTGCCGTGAAAGGCATTGGTGCCGGACCGCGTGATGACGTTGATCTGGCCGCTGGCGCTCCGGCCATACTCCGCCGAATACGTCCCGCGCTGTGTCTTGAACTCGGCGATGGCATCGACGCTCGGGTAAGCCAGCAGCGTCAGGTTCGAGCCGCGGTCCACGTTGTCCGCGCCGTCCAGCGTCCAGTTGTTGGAGCTGTTGCGGTTGCCGTTGACCGAAAAGCTGACCACGTTGGTCTCGCCGTTCGGGTTCGAGAGGCCGATGTAAAGCTGGTCGCCCCCGCCATACGACACGCCCGGTTGCAGGGCCACAAGCTGCTCGTAGTTGCGGTTGGGCAGCGACAGCTCGCGAATCTGCGTGCCGCTGATCGTCGTGGCGGAGTCGGCGTTCTGGAAGTTCAACTGCAGCGCGTCCGCCTGAACCGTCACCTCCTGCGACGAACTGCCGACCGCCACCTGCCTGTTGACCGTCAGCGAGTCGTTGACGTGCAGGATCAGTCCAGTCACCGTGTCTGTCTTGAAGCCCTTGGCCTCAATTTTGACCGAGTAGGTTCCCAACGGCAAAGAAGGGGCAGTCCAGAACCCGGCGCCGTCTGTCGTTAAAGTCCGCAGGTCCTGCCCGCGGTCCGTATTGGTCAGCGTTACCGTGGCTCCTGCCACGGCCGCGCCAGTAGTGTCCGTCACGGTTCCGCTGATGGTTCCCGTGGTCGCCTGTGCCAGAGCTACGGTGCAGCTTGCAACCGCAAATGCTGCCAGCACCACAACCCAGGCAGCACTGCGTACAAAGCGTCTAAGAATCGTCATTTCAACTGCCTCCTGAAATCTTTGCGATGTTTCCTTGTGGACCGTCGTCACTTCTACGTCTTGCGGATGGAAAAACCCGTTGCGTGAGATAAGACAGCCGTCATTGTGCAGGCAACGACCCGCGACATCCCGGTTCATCGGAACAGCACCCGTTGCCGGTGCCATTTTCTTCTATAGCGAAGGAACGAGCAAAATTTGGTTTGCTTGGTTCAAATGGTACAGTTGTTCCGGAAATTGATGTAACGTTAATCCGGCAAAAGCGCATGTGTCAAGAAGATTTTCGGACACCGGTGGCCAAATGGCCCTCCGGTACGGAACGACGGACATTTGAGGAGGCGAAGAATGTGATTGACACCATCGAGCTTGCGAACGAAGGTGATCTTATGCAGGTTGGACGAGAACACAGGCATTTTGCCTATCAGTCCCAGCTCGCCCGCACGGTTGACCAGCTCAGCGTTCGGCATCAGGAGATTGTCCGGCCGGTTTTTGAAAGCCCGCGCGACTTCGTGCTGTTGAACGTCCGCGATATGGCAAGCCGTCTCGGCACGGCCCCCACCACCGTCGTCCGTATCGTGCGGACACTCGGCTTCGGCAGCTACAAGGACTTTCAGCACTACCTGCACGACCTCTCCGTTACCAGCGCAACGATTCTGGACAGTATGCAGGCCGCCGGTCACACCGCCCAGCCGCCGCAGTTTCTCAAAGACCTCAGAAAACAGATTCAGGAAAACCTCAGCTTCGTCCAGCACAATATCGACCTGCACCAGGTGCTCAAAATTGCCACCCGCATTCACGAGGCCAGGCGGACGCTGCTGCTTGGCGGCGACATGGCCTCGTCGCTGGTCAACTACATGGAATACCACCTGACGATTGCTGGACTGCCGGTATTTGCGGCTGTCGCCCCCGGGCGCGCAACTCACCTGGTGCGCTCGACGGAAAAGGGCGACGTGGTCGTTGGCATCAGCTTCAGGCGCGGCCTCCGCATGACCATCGAAGGCATCGAGCACGCGAAGCAGAACGGCGCCTACTGCGTGGGCATCGCCGACTCGATGCTCTCGCCATTGGCCCGCTTCTCCGACGAACTGCTGATCGTCCCCATCGACAGCTTCTCATTTGCTGCAAGCTACGTCGCGCCACTCGCTGTCATTGACCTCATCACTGCCGGAGTAGGTAGCCTGCGGCGCAAACAAGTGGTCAAGCGCCTCAAAGAGGCCGATCAGGAACAAAAGCATGGCTATCGGTGGTATCAGACCGAATCGTAGGGCAGGCTAAAACAGCCGGCCATGCATCGCAAACTTCCAGACTCCCCAGCCAAGCACGGCGAGCGAAGCCACCATCACGGCCACGCCCATCCATCGTGGGTCCGCCTCCCGCCTGCCCCCACCTCGATTGCGGCGCACGTTTTCGGCAAACTCTGTCCAGTCGCTGTCTGTGCCGGTTGCGCCGCTTTCGCTCAGGCTGGCTTCAAATCGCTCCATCCAGGGGGATTCTTCCAGTTCAAGCGCGCGCAGGTAACTCCGAACAATTCCTTTGCGAAACACGCCGCCGGGCAGGGCCGCGTAATCTCCGGCCTCCAGTGCGTGAAGATGCCGTGACGAGATCTTGGTCTCTTCGCTGATCTTCTCGATCGAAATCCGGTGCTGTTCCCGTTCCAATCGCAGTTCGTCGCAGAATCTGTTCATTCGCTCCGCTCAGCCCTGGTCGAAGCCATGCGCGTCTTCCAGACGCCAGCCACGTCAAGGATTACTCGAAGCATAGTCTTCCGCATTCTTCAAAGTCAAAGATGTTTCTGCTCGCCGGAAAGTGCTTTAACCGATTGGAACCAAACTAGTTAGTGCATCTTTCAATAATAAGTTCTTGATGCGGATCGCCAGCTAAAGGGAGGTGAATTGCCGGTTGCTCAAGTCGCTCCAGCAGCGGAACACATCGTCGCCGGAGGTCCATTTTCTGCTTTTGACCCCCTATTCGGTGCTCGTTATAATTCCGGTTTAGGGCGTATCCGGAACTTCTGTGTACTACTTAATCGGCGCGTAGCCGGCGCAGCGGCACTTTATTGTGCGCGCTGTCCGCTGACCTAACTCCTGCTTGAAGAAAGAGAACGAGTGCGCCTTCCCTTCCCAGAACGCATTTCACTCTTTTACGTCCTGGTTTTTGCTACGCTGCTTTGTATCGCTCAAGTTCTTGAGGGTACGTCCGGGCTGTTTTCTCTTTGCAGCTTTCTTTTCATCATGATTGCCGGAATTGCGTTCAACCTGGCTGGCGGATTCACCCGGCCTTCCGGCTCCTACGTTTTTTTCTATGCTGTTCTGGGCGTCATTGTGGGCCTGTTCTGGAAGGCAGTTCTGGGGGAGCCGGCCGACTCGAACCTCCTGGCCCCAAGGGTCACGATCGAGGTCTATCTCGGCGGCATCTGCGCGATGCTCTTTGCCGTGTACATTAGCCGTAAGCTGGCCACAAAGCGTCCTCTTCTGGGGACCATGCTCGAAGACACGAAGATGCAGAACGCCACGATCGGTTGCATGGTCGTCGGGATGCTGCTGGTTGGAATTATGTCCGTCGTGCCCCACGGCACGGGTTCAGTCCTCAGCGCCCTTCAGCAACTCGACCGTTTTCTCCCGCTGGCCATCATCATCGGAGTCACGCATCAAATACGCCGGTCCGGAGGGACGAGCAGTATCAATCTTCCCGTATTGATCTCGATCGTCTTCAGTTTTTTTGCGGGCATTGTCGGCTTTTCAAAGGAGGGAATGCTCACTCCGCTGCTTTGCTGGGTCATCGCGGCCAGTTGCATGCGCTATAGAGTCTCACTGGCCCAGATAGCAGGAGGCGCGCTTGCCGCCATCTTCATCTTCCAATACCTCGTCCCATACTCGCAGTACGGCAGGCAGTACCGGAGCACTTCGTTTTCAGAGCAGTTCGACGCTTCGATCGATTTGCTTTCGCGGCTCGGCTATGTCCGCCAGCAGAACGCACTGCAGCAGGCGGACGATGACCAGGCCAGTAGCGCTGTTTACTACAACACCCCTCAGGGGTTCTTTGATCGCCTGCAAATGATCTCGCCGGACGACACCCTGATTGCATTCACGGAACAAAATGGACCCTATGGCGTGTTGCCTCTCATCCAGGCATTTGAGAATCTGGTGCCGCACGTCTTCTGGCCCAGTAAGCCCGCCGTGATCACAGGCAATTTCTATGACCGCGAAATGGGAAACTTGCCGGAAGAGGACACAACAACCGGCATCTCATTCACTCCGACGGGCGAGGCATATCATCTCGCACGGTGGACCGGGGTTCTGGTCATTGCCCCCACCTTATGGATCGTCCTGTTTGTCATCTTTGATTCGCTTTGCGGAGACGTGCGGAAATCTCCGTGGGGGCTGCTCGCCTGCGTTGTGTTCAGTCATGCGGCCCCGGAGGGGTTGCTCACCGGCGTAATTTATATGTATTTCTACACAACTGTGATGATCGTCATCGCGGCCGTGTCGGCATCCTACATCATGCCTTTGATTGGAACATTTCTTGCCGGGCCTGAGGGCCTTCGTATTGTGCGGACAGGGGAAATTCGCAGCTTCCCTCGCCGCTTCCCCAACTCACGTGCCTGAACGCTGTGCCGTTTGCTGCTAAGGAACCTCTGTTAAGTCTTCATTTTGAAGGGGCACGGCTTCAGCCACGCCGTAACGTCCCTCAATTCAATGGAGGCTTTAGAGACTGGGTGAGAACTCCGAAATTTAGCTGTTTTGCTTAAGGGCACGGCTTCAGCCGTGCCGCAACTGCCCCAAAATCAATGCGGCTTTACAGGCTGCACAGGCTGCGGGAAAACGCGCGCTTTGTGCTTTTCGGTGGGAGCGCAGGGCTTTAGCCCTGCGAAAATCCCAGCAAAATCAAGGGGCTTTAGCCCCGGGCCGCTCCGCACATGCTGCCGGATGGACTTTTTCCGCAGCCTGTTTAGCCGCTGAGGTACGCTTTTTCGTGGCAGATCAAATTCTCACCAGACTCTTTAGCCCTGAGGGAATCTTCGCGGACTTAATCAGACCTCCCGTAAGGGGTCGATTTACTGATCGCCTGTTCGCCCGCGCGGACGAACTCCCCGTAAACTAATATCAGCATGAACAAACTGGTTGCCGGCAATCTTGTCTATCGTCCGCTACGCTCGCTCATCAGCGTCTTCGCGGTCGCCATCGAAGTCATCATGATCCTGTCCATCGCGGCGATCATGCTGGGGATGCTCAACAGCTCTCGCACGCGCACCAGCGGTATAGGCATGGACATGCTTGCTCATCCGGGGGCCGCCACCAACCTCATCGGCATGTCCGGAGCGGCGGCTTCCATCCAGGTGGCCGATGTTCTACGCACCCTGCCGCATGTCACCGTTGCCGCGCCAGTCAATATTCAGCTCACCTCCGGCCACAGCCTCGAGAATATCTACGGCATCGACTATCCCACCTACAACGCGCTCAAACCCTTCGTCTTTCTCGCCGGAGGTCCGTTCACCGGCCCCGACGACGTCATCATCGACAACTACGAAGCCGCGCGAGGCTTCAAAATCGGCGATCCGATGGACATCATGCACCACACCTTCCACATCTGCGGCATCGTCGAGAACGGCAAGGGCGGCCGCAAGTTCATTCCCATCGACACGATGAACGTGATCGGAGGAACCCCCGGCAAGGCCAGCCTGTTCTACCTCAAGCTCGATGACCCGAAGAACACCGGCATCGTCCGCAAAGAGATCCTCGCCACTCCCGGCATGTCGCAGTACGAGGTCCAGACCCTCGACGAACTCCTCTCCACGCTCACGCCGGACAAACTCCCCGGCTTCAACGTCGGTCTTCGCATCGTCATCGGCACGGCGGTGGTTATCGGCTTCCTCGTCATCTTTCAGTCCATGTACACCGCGGTCATGGAGCGCACGCGCGAGATCGGCATTCTCAAGTCACTTGGCGCGTCGCGCGGCTACATCATCGCGGTGGTCCTGCGTGAAACGGGTCTGCTCGCCCTGGCGGGGATAGCTTTGGGGGTAGGCATTACCTACCTCATGCGCCTGATCTTCCACTTCAAGTTCCCCACGCTGGCTTACTCCGTCACCCCTGGATGGGTGGGAACGGCGGTCCTGATTGCCTTCTCCGGAGCCATGCTCGGGGCGGTCTATCCCGCGTTCAAGGCCGCCCGCAAAGACCCCATCGACGCGCTCTCCTACGAATAATCGTCCCGCATCCCAGCCTGTGTCCGGTGGCGTCTGGTGCACTGCAACTTTTGTGGAACTCCCAGGCGCGCCCGAGGGCTGTAGGCTCTCCTCGTCGCCTGAGGAGAGTCATGGAACCTCTACATCTGATTGCCAACCTTGCCGCCGAGCCTGCCTCAATCGTCTATATCGTCACTGGCGCTGCCGGACTGCTGATTGCGCGTCTTCGTCCCAGCAGGCGTCCGTCCGGCTCCTCTGTCGCTATGCTCTTTTGCCGTAGAACAAGCCGCGACAGGATGGCCCGAATCGACCTGCTCGAATCTGAAGGCGATGTGGCCTGACGGGCTGCGGAAAACTCGATCTACGTGTCTTTGGGTGGGAGCGCAGGGCTTTAGGGACTGGGTGAGAACTCCGAAATTTAGCTGTTTTGCTTAAGGGCACGGGTTTACCTGTCAAGTTTCGGGACATGGTTTACAGGTTGTCTCTGGACATCCTTTACAGTTGGAGTTTGGGGGGACGGGGTTCGACCG